>Ga0315915_1000362_pt1 | contig 44255 bp, 12 predicted proteins | sample MpolbnodulesMG_FD_207738 | JGI IMG/M metagenome (GOLD analysis project Ga0315915, IMG submission 207738) | Medicago polymorpha root nodule microbial communities from Los Angeles, California, United States - branched nodules | ecosystem: Host-associated > Plants > Roots > Nodule | place: USA... | reverse complement strand
CAGACTTCGATGAAGATTTTTCGTTCTTGCAACCTTTGGATCTTATCACAAAAGACGTGCATGAACTTAAGAAAATGATTAATGAAAGAAGAAGAAAACGACAGAGGGGTAAAAATAAGGAATCTGAAAAAGAGCAGAATGGTGACCGTGGACTGACAAGAGAAAAGGAAAGACATGAAAGGGAGAAAGAATGTGAAAAGGATAAAGAGAAGGTAGAAAATCATAAAGAGCAGGAACTGCAAAATGAAAATCAGATCAGTAGAGAAATGGTCTCAGATCAAGAAGATAAGGTTAATGGTGCTAAGAAAGAAGATGCTAAAAAAAAAGATAAGGCTAATGGTACTAAAAAAGAAGATGCTAAAAAAGAAGGTAAGGTTAATGGTGCTAAAAAAGAAGATAAGGTTAATGTAAAGCTTGAGGAGGATGGAACATTTGGAGGTAACCACCTGTTCAACTGATTTGATTTATATTATCTTCTATAAAAGTGTTCTCTGTTGCATGTTTGGCATTTCATGTTGTTTTGCTGCATTATTATTATTTATCAACAGTTCTCCCCAAAGTGACAGTGATGGGTAAAACATTGATTCCCTGCTGATATGGATAGCTAGTAAACCTTTTTATTTCCCATCCATTACTAGACTTTTATCCATCTCCTTCCAACCATACTTATGAAATATTTGTTTCTTTAATCTGTATAATAATTCACTTATAGCTGTTATCTTGTTTGCTGCCCTGGCGAATTTTGAATGAGTAGTTTACTACTGGCCACTTCTGTCAGATTTAAGATTAGAAATGTTCTCTTTCATATTATGTGCTATCAGCTATGTCCTTAATCCTTATTACTCATTATCCTAAGTATTTATTTTTATTGAGAATATCTCATTGAAATCTCCAATTTACTTGCAAGTTGCAACTATTTACAGCACTAGAACCCATGTCCCTACTTGCTCTATGTTGTATGTTTCAATTGATATGCTTCCTTCAAAAGATGATTGAAATTTTTCCATTCAATTGTATAGGACCAGAGCCCATGGACATATCTACAACATCATCTCAGCCATGTGAATTTCTTAAGTCAGATGTGACAATTTTGGAAGGGCATAAGTCAGAGGTGAAGTATTTCTTCAATCCTTCAAGTTTGTGTTTTGGTTTCTTCTGTTAACTCTTCTGTTAATGAGCCTGTTTACCATCCACTTAGGTCTGTGCTTGCGCATGGAGTCCTACAGGATCCTTTCTTGCATCAGGGTCAGTATCTTCTTCGCAATATATTTTTGTGTGCATAAAACATGTGTTAACTATTAATTTTTTTTGTTGTTGAAGAAATGTGTGTAATTTTGTTATAACTCACGTGCACAGTATTGTCCATTGCACATTTCCATTTGCGCAATATTCTCATTTAATATGCTTGATGTAATACAAAAATATTGCATTTTCTAAACTACCCATCATATGAATAAAAGAGGTTATTGGAAAATCAAATCTAAATTCATTGAAAGGTTTTTTCTATTCAAAAAATAAATAAATTTGAAAGGTATTTTAGGAACACTATCATTCAATAGGTGTAGAATTAGTTTGAGTTTTTGCTTATAGTTTGATCCACTAAACTTGCTTATATTCGAAACTGGAGGTATTATACAATTTATGTCGTTTAAAACTAATGGAAACTTAGAATAGACGAGGGCAAGTGGTTTTTCCCCTTTTTGATATTTCTAACAATTTTTTTAAAAAAAATTCCTAACAACTTTTGTCTATTTTTTTTATCAGGTTTATAGAACTTTTATTTAACCGTTACTGTCCATGTCATTAAAAACTATTGAAAGAAATAAAAGATAATAGGATAAAAAAGGCCTTACATTTTATTAGTTGTAAAATCTATCTGATGCTTGGAAATGATAGTTTATATTCTTGATAATAACTTCTGATTCTACATGCCTTTCTGATTCTACACGCCCTTGTTATTGTTATCTATTTCTTCTTTAGAAAATAAGTAGATTAATAGAGGACATTGGTCATTTTCTTTTATTCGGAAACATGTTTTAAAGAATACTTTTATTGTTATCATCTGAACTTTTAGGTCTGGGGATTCAACAGCTCGTATTTGGACAATAGCTGAAGGGACGCGTAAATTAGATTCAAAGAACGACCCTTCGGCTGTGTTGGTGTTGCAACACATCAGGGGTACAACCACTGAAAAGAATAAAGATGTCACTACACTTGATTGGAATGTGAGTTTGATGGCATATTCTTATTTGAATCTGCGATTACTAATAGTGACTTCAAGTTCTTGTCCAGTTTTCTGATTTTTCACATCCGTTTCTATTTTTTCTCACTCGTTGGAGCTTTCTTAAGCAGAGCAATTTTGTGGGAAAAAGAAATGTATAAGGATAATTTTGTTCTTATTAGGGTGGTTTGTATAGGTTTTGAAAATAGAAGGATGCTGTGTTAAAATGAATAAAATTTGTCAGGTTGATCTATTTTTTTACTAATACTTTTTTCCAGAGAAAAGTTAAATTTAGGGGACCAAAAAACCGATTTTTAAAGTAGGGAGACCAAAACTTTTATGTTTTTTTAAATTTAGGGGACCAAAATGCATTTAAGACTTAAATATATTTAATCGTAATTCGTACGTACTTATCTCTTATGGAGAGCTTGACCTGTGGTTGCTGTTGCACAGGGGGAGGGGACACTACTTGCAACCGGTTCTTATGATGGTCAAGCACGAATTTGGACCGCTAATGGTAGGCCCTTTCTTCTGCCTTTCCTTCTTTGAGTGATACCTTTATTTTGATAAATCTTAGTGTCTGATTTAGTTGCATTTGTGGTATATATATTGATTATATTGTTGATTTTTTAAGCTGGGAATTTTCTGTGTATTTGAATTTGCTCTTATGACTTCAATCAAAATCATTATTTTAATCATGTGTTCGGGTCTTTGACCAGGTGAACTAAAGAGTACATTAAGCAAACACAAGGGACCCATATTTTCTCTGAAGTGGAATAAGAAAGGAGATTATATTCTTACTGGATGTTTCGATGGGTCTGCAATTGTATGGGATGTTCAAGCTGAGAAATGGAAACAACAATTTGATTTTCACAGTGGTAATTTTTTTACTATAATGTTCTTTTATTTATTTTTTTTACAAAAACTCTAAAAAAGAACTCTCTGAGAAAACCATGTTTATGAACTTCTATTTTTATTTTTTTAATTTCGGCTTTGTTTAGGTTCAACACTTGACGTTGATTGGCGCAATAATGTGTCATTTGCATCAAGCTCCAATGACACCATGATACATGTTTGCAAGATTGGTGAAAACCACCCAGTAAAAACTTTTGCCGGGCACCAGGTTTATACAATTACCTTGTTTTAAATTATTATTCTTTGCACTGGAACACTGATGCTGTGCTTATACCTTTTTGGGAGGGAAAAACTATCCCCTACTGCATTTATTATACAATAAAATGTGTTGCTGAGTTAACTATTCAAATTGGTTCTTCAAACTATTCAAATTGGTGGATAACCTTGGGACGAGGCTTTCTAGATGAATCCCAAATTTCTAATGTATCTGACTACTTGGGTAGACTTTTTTTTCTTTTCGAATTCACCTGCAGTGTGGGACTTTATTGGGGTAGCTAAGTTAGCATTTATTGCATGTTTTGGTTTACTGAATTCCACTTAACTAGTTTATTGGTTCTACATTAAATTAAGATATTTCATTTAAATGCAATGTAGTATTTCTATATGTCTTCACTGTCTGATAGCAACCTTTCTGCTATTTCAGAGTGAAGTTAATTGTATCAAATGGGATCCTACAGGTTCATTACTGGCCTCGTGTTCAGACGATAACACTGCAAAGGTTATACTCCATAATAGCATGTTTTTCGATAGTTTGCCAGCAAGAAATTATTTTATAGAAGACGTTTTTTCCAGTAAATGTCTTTCTACCAAAATATTTGTGAAATTAACTGTTCTGTATTCTGCATGTTTATTGTTTCTCGTTTTGTAGATATGGAGTATGAAGCAAGATAAGTATATTCATGATTTTAGGGAGCATTCCAAGGTACCTATTAGGGGATATTCATGCTTTTGAACTATACAGGTTGCTGGGAAATCTAAATAATGATTTTTATTTCTTTCTGTAGGAGATATATGCTATCAGATGGAGCCCAACTGGTCCTGCTACAAATAACCCTAATAAGAAATTGGTGTTGGCTAGGTATTATAGCTTCTTATTTTCAATGCTCTTCATTGACTTGCATGGATTTATTAATTGATGATATCTCACAGAATTAGTTCACCCTATAATCTGTATTCCTCGTGACCTGAATCTTAGGTTGCTAACTGATCAGTGCATATGTTTAAATTAAAGTATGGTGTGCTCTAAGGGAGTATTTGGACATACAGTTTAACTAAATGCCTGTTCTTATAGAACGCTTCAAATTAGAACTTATACTCTTAAGCATATAATTCAGCAAGTTGTTTGTGTTTCCGCACACTTTGAGAAACTATTTACATACGGCGACTTTGTTTTGTAGTCTCTAATTTACCGATCTCTGTTCGTAGGGGTCAGCTGGGATAGTCTAACAATAAATTACATGCTGTATATTCAGTGCAGTAGAATTTCTATTAAATTGTTGCTGTGTAGTTTTTCATATAAAATTGTTTAGTTTGATTATGGTGACCGGATATCTGCGCCTGCACCTGCATCTATGCTTGTTGTCTTTTTAAATTTGGTTAATTGCACTCACAATTTCTCTACTAGCTAATGTGTGATATTGGTTTTCTAATAATTTTTTGTGCTCTTGTGATAAAAACTAATACTTTGAGGCTTTGAGCTGATTTAGCCTCTCAAATTGTCATAATCTATTCAAAATTTCATAAGTTGAATCCACTATATTGTTTTAAACCTTGTTCCGCTACCCACCGTTCAAAATATCAAATTCTACTCAAAACACTCAAATTTCCCCCCTCATCACATTCTACAAAATTCTTCAAGTTTTCAGTGTATTTCGAATCTCTTAGTTCTTAAAATTGTTTTATTTCCTAATTTTATCATAAACTTCTATTTTCTTTTTATAAAAACAAGAATTTGAAGAGTTTTAGGTAAACAAGAAAATGACTTCTAGATCATATTTACTTAATTTTATATTAAAAACAATATTTTGTGCAGTGAACTGTTTTTTATTTTTCTCTTAATACTAGACGGAAAATTGCTTCCTTTTGACACTATTTAGTCATTCCTTCTGTACAGTGCATCAGTTGACTCTACCGTAAAGCTATGGGACCCGGAACTCGGGAAACTAATTCATAGCTTGAATGGACACAGGTACCGTCTTTTTCAGCTTTTTATGCTATATTAGTGGCAAGAATATATGGATGGAAAAATAAATTAAGAATTCCTCCTCCCATCATCCTGCTTTTTATTAAGCGGTCAACTAAACTAGAAGTCCTAACGTTCATTTCTTACTTAAAATGCTAAACTTCTATTCTAGTTTATCTGGTTGTTTTCTTGGCAACATTTCAGGCTGGTAGTTGGTTGTTTTCTTTGAATGTAGCCAATTCTTTTGGTTTTGACTTGTTTATTTGGTTCCACAGGGATCGTGTATATACTATTGCATTCAGCCCCAATGGTGAGTATTTAGCCAGTGGGTCCCATGACAAATCCATAAATATATGGTCCTTGAATGATGGCAAGATCATTAAAACATACAATGGCAATGGAGGTATTTTTGAGGTCTGTTGGAACAAGGAGGGTGACAAGATTGCTGCCTGTTTTTCTAATAATACAGTTTGCGTTTTGGATTTCAGAATGTAGGATCCTTAGATGCACCAACTTACTTTGGCTAGTTGCTCAAATTATTTACTTTTACTGTCCATATTGATAGAACTGTATTTTGGTTCGGTAGTGCCCCTGGGACATTAGTTAGCATTTTCCTTTAAGTTTTAACCTTTGTTGTAACTCCGTCGTAAGTTTATGGCATAATCATTAGTAACTAGTAGGGAGTGTGTATTCTTTTAACTTCAAATTGTAATTATTGCACATCCGTCTGTATAATCATCATCATATTGCATTCTCGGTCTACTGCCAGATAGCTCCAAGGTATGTTCTCATTGAGTAACTATCTAGAAGGTATCTGCAGTCTTTTGTGGTAGAGCATTACTGGGTTAGGTTACACACAAGGCATTAGTAGCCTATCTTTTTTTTTTTTTACAGTTTAGGGCTATACATGTTTTACAAGAAGCTCTTATACAGAAAAAAGTCGGCAGAAAAAGAAGCTCTAGAGAACAAAAATATAAAAAGTAGAAACCATAAAATTGGAACTTTTTACAAGCTCATTCGGCGGATTATTTCCATGCTCCTGTTTCGAATCTTGTACACCACGTCCCTTTATTTTGGAAAAGGGTAATGATTGTTTTTACGAATGATAACTGCACGAAAGCGAAGAATAGATTGCATATGCTCGCTGATTTTTATTCCATTTTCCCATGTATTCCACCTCTTCTTTTTATTTTGACTTTGTTATTCTTTATAAAGGTTATTCTTGCGTTTCTTGCAAACATAATTCGTAAAAAAATAGCACCGCTCTTTGGAAAATGCAAAATGCTTATAATTACGAAGCCGCTAAGCAAGAAATGCACGGATGCCCTACTTTTTGGCTTATTGTAACACCACCCAAGTGGTTAGGGGTGGGAAAAAAAACCAAAAACTGAACCAAACTGTTGAACTGAACCGAACTGATATTGAACCGAACTGATATATAAAAGTTATTAACCGAACTGTTACTTAGAGGGCAGTTATTAACCGAACTGTTAGTATGAAGCACAGTAGGCGTCAAGAGTGTGAACGTGAGCACTGGAACAGTGCTCAGGATGAAACGGAAAGGAGACTACGTTGCAAGAAAACAAAGATAACATAGAGACGAAACCTTGAACTTCAATAGTGATTTCCAATGAGTGATTGATCTAGCGAGGTCCATGAACAACAACCATTCTGCTGTTGAACAGATCCGGTTAAGTAATCTCAACACCTCCGATGAAGACTTTTGGAGCACTGCCGGTAGTGATGTTCGAATTAATCGAATTGGAAGCGACAATTATGCATCGGAGGGAGTGAAAATGGTGGAAGGACCGGTCCAAACGGTGGTTGAGACGTCGGAGAGCGACGACGTGGCGGTTGCAAGCTAGTGGAACCTGAGATGAGACATGATCCGTGGAAGTAATGTAGTGTGAGAGAAGAATGAATGTTTTGATGATCGTGTGGTGGTGGTGGTGGCGGTGGGATTGAAGATTCGATATCTTCAGTGGCAGTGACCTTGTCACCGGAAAGCATCACAATGAAGAAGACAAAGGAAATACCAACTGAGAATCGTAATTATATGTAGCATTTGGTCCACTTTTTGCAGATATTATCGGACCAATATTTGCAGATATTTTTTTTAACAGCAGTGCACCAGTTTGGTTTGGTTCGAACTGTTTCGTTATAGTTCGGTTTAGTTCAAGAACTGAAAAACAATTCAGTTCGGTTTGGACACAGTTTTGGGTCCGAACTGAACTATGCTCATCCCTACAAGTGGTTACCAACACTTACCAAATTTGATAACCACTAATGAGGGAAGTTACACAATTTTCGCTTTATTTGTATTTGACAATTTTTGCTTTACTTAAAAAAACAAACACGGTTATCCAAACAAGATAAAATACGCGCGCAGCAAAAATGCGGAGACATGCAATTTAAAGGTGTGTATTTTTGTTCATTACATTTAAATACAAACCAAAACAAAACCAATTATGCAAAGCCAAAACGATAACAACCAGCTACAGAGACTCAAACTATGGAGGAAAAAAAAAATCAACCTAGCAAGCAGGGGGGAAGAACATTATGAGATGATAAACCAAAACATTGTGTTTTAAGATTATAAGGGTAAAAATTTAAATTAATTTTAAAATTGTTTCCCTTCCCTTGTGAATCAAACATATTTTTAGGCCCCGTTTGGATTAGCTTATTTTAGATCTTATATAAAACAACTTATACAAATAAATAAGTTTTTATGTATTATTTATAAGTTTTTAAGGTAGTTTATGAAAAAACAGTTTATGAAGATACAATTTTCGTTAGTGAGAGCTTATAAATTAAAATAAAAGCTTATTTATTTACATAAGCTATTTTTCATAAGCTCAAAATAGGCTCAATCCAAATGGGGCCTTAATTAAAATCTCTTCTCTCCTCTCGTTTGCTTTCAGGATTTTGGCTTCTCGAACACTACCATCAGGTTAATCATGCACTGCGTTACCTCCTCCACTTTCTCTATCTTTTAGAATGGGAACAAGATGCCTTGGTTCAAGTCTACTCATGGTCTGAGACAAGGTGATCCAATTTGCCCTACCTCTTCATCATTTGTGTGGAAAAGCTCTCCCTTGCCATCAACAATGTCGTTCTTCAACGGACTTGGGACCTCATCCATATATCCAAGGCCGACCCTCAATTGTCCCACCTCCTATTTGTAGATGGCGTCCTTCTTTTTACTAAGGCCATAAATTCTCAGTTTAGATTCATCACTGATTTGTTTGATCGTTTTAGTCGTGCTTCAGGATTGAAGATTAATCTGTCAAAGTCCAGAGTTTTTTACTCTACAAATCAATAGGCCCACTTCTCTAACTAGAAGCACTACCCCTCAAGACAAGACAAGAAGCACTACCTTTCTTGACAAATATTTGGGATTCCCAATACTAAAAGGACGGGTCAAACGAAGTGATTTTCTTTTTATCATTGAGAAAATGTAATCTCGACTTGCTTCTTGGAAAAATAGCCTTCTCAACAAACCACATATATTAGCTCTTGCTTCTTCTATGTTATCCTCCATTCCAACTTATTATATGTAGATATCCTAGCTCCCGCAAAGCATTTGTGATAGTATTGATCAAACTACTCACAATTTTATTTGGAGAGGTTCTAACAACAAAGGTATGATCACTTGGTAAGTTGGAAGAAATTTTTTCGTCCCAATCATCTCGGTGGTTTAGGATTGAGATCGGCCAAAGATGCAAATATTTGTCTCCTTGGAAAACTTGTTTGGGACATACTCCAATCCTTAAACAAACTTTGGTTGAATTTTCTCTCAAATCACTATGTTTCCGGCCCCAAAATCCTTCATACTTGTGATCATTCCAGTGGGTCTTCCACTTGGTCTTCCATCATCCGTGCTAAATCTTTTCTCCAATACGGCTATACTTGGCGTGCAGGATCTGGCTCCTCATACTTTTGGTTTAGTCCCTCAAGTGCTCTTGGTTTCCTTGGAAAATTGGTCCCTTATATCCATATTCGTGATTTACATCCAACAGTCATAAATGTGCTTAACAATAATGATCCTCATATCCAAATCCTCTACTTGCATTTATCTATTGTGGCTTTAGACGTTGTCAACAACATCTACACCAAGTTTAATGATTCTATAGAAAATGCTTTCATTTGGTTAAATAATAAGAACGACGTGTACATTACCAAGAGTGGTTATGTTTGGCTTCTTTCTCACACATATTAGGTTAATCACACCACCATTTTACATAATTGGTCTTGGATCTGGACATTAAAAAGTTTCAGTTCTTTTTTGGCTTGCATGTCACTAGGGGTGGGAATAGGTCGAACCAGGCTGAACTTTGCTTAAATAGGTTAGACCTAGTTGAAAATAATAAAGCCTAAGTCTGACCTATTAGCCTGGTAAAGGCTTTATTTTTAAGTTTGGCCTGATCTTTTTAAAAGCTCGACCTCACATATTATCTTGTCTAGAAGCCTAATTTGTCCTTAAAAAAATTAAATAGAACATTTGACTTATTTATAAAAAAAAGGTCGATAAACATATATTTCCTAAGAGGTTGGTAGGTTAATAAAATTTTGTAAAGCTTGTACATCCAAAAAAAATTTCCACTTTATAAGCATATATTGCATGTATATCGAATAAAATTTTGTAGAGCTTGTACATCCGTTTTGTAGAGGCAAACAAGCTTGTATTGCATAGATTTGACTTATTGTCTTTTGTTTTTGTTGCTAATAGGGTTCCTTAGTTTGTAATTTGGAATAAGATGAGAATGACAATAGTAAGAGATTAAAAGGGTAATACCATATGTACTCGTTGGAATTGAAATAAGAGAGTAATACCAAGAGTTTGTTAACTCATTGGAAATCCCAAATTGTAAATAAATTGCAAAAGAAAAATAAAATAATAAATCGTGGTATTGAAAATTTGAAAGAACCAAAAATTTATTAATATAATGGAGTATATATTATTGCATATATATGAGTCGGTCTGGTAGGCCTAGTAGGCTTTTCTATAAGCCATAACCTGACCTATTTAAATTAATGAGTTTTTTAAAAGCCTAAATCTAACATATTTAATTAACGAGTTAGGTCAAGCCGAGCTTTAAGTAGGTCAAACCATAGACCATTGACAGGTGGTCTGGTCTATTCTCACTCCTACCTTTGACGATGTTGTTCCGACCCTTTCTTTGCTCAACCATAGAAACATAGCTCCCTACCTTTTTTTTTCAAGAATCATTTGGAACCACTTTGGGTTCACCAATAATGATTTTTTCTCCATTATGTCCGCTCACAATTAGCTCAAAGAAGGGTCATTGAGCTCACAAGCTTCTAGTTTCTCAGCTGGTGTTTGGTGGGCTTGGAGACATAGAAACTTGATGTGTCTGAACAACGAAACTTGGTCTTTAAAACACTGTTCCTTCAACATTCATAGCATGGTTGAAGCTCTCATGACTAGTTCCCTTCCAATTTTATTGCTGCTATAGTTGATCGTACTGTTAAACGGAACAACAATAACTATCTGGGTGTCATCCTCAATGTGGACGGTAGTTGCATCGAGACGCCTATTACATCCGGTTTCTTCTTGTCTGGTGTATCCAGTTTCATTCCAAGTTCAATTGACATTTTACTTGCTGAGTTAAGTTCTATATATTATGAGTAGATTTTGGCAAAAAAATTTGAGTATTCATGAGTTGATTTGCTATTCTGATTCTCTTACTTGCATCAACCTCATTCAAGTCTATCCATAACTTTCCATGTCTATTATGTTTTAATCCAAAACATTAAAATATTATATTTCAAGGCAACATCATTGTTTGCCACACCCTTAAAGAGAGAAATGAACATTCGAATTTCACGACGAAATTGGATGCCTCTTTCGACGTCAATATGTCTAACTATACTACTCTTTCATATGGTTTCTCAATCGTCTAATAAACGACGATGTCGGAACTTTCTTTCTTATGAAGTAGTTTGCTTTATTTATTGTTTTGAATTTTGATTAGCTCTCAAAAAAATCTAATTATTTATTTAATTAAGGGTTAAATATGTTTTTGATCCCTATAAATATACCAACTTTTTGTTTTAGTCTCTCTAAAATTTTCCTTCAACTTTTAGTCTTTATAATATTTTTAATCACTACTTCTAGTCCCTATTTTTAAGTTAACTTTTGTATTTTTTTAATGAAATTGTGCAGAAATATGTAGAATATTGTAAAAAGAAAATCCCAAAAAAATTAGAATTTTTTACCAAAACATAAATTAAATATGAATTTTAGTCGTAAAAAATATAAAAATTTGTATTAATTTCATGTTTTGTTAAAATTTTTTAATTGTTTTTGGAAGAGATTCTTTTAATATTATGAATTTTTTTGCAAAATTTTATCCAAAAGAAGGACTAAAAATGAAGATGAGAAATTTTGTAAGTTTAAGAAATTTTTTAGTTACATATCTCCAATTTCTCCCCCTATGTTGAACGAAATGAAGGGTGATGTATGAACTATGAAGACTACATAGCGTCCTCTTCCGCGAATTAGATAGAACTTGCCGCTTACTGCCTCTTTTTCGCACCAGTGTCTTCTGCCGCGTTGACACAAACAGTACTCTCTCTCTCTCTCTCTCTCTCTCTCTCTCTCTCTGCACACACACTGATGCAACATGGCTTCCATCACTTCCGTCGAACTCAACTATCTCGTTTTTCGTTACCTTCAAGAATCAGGTTACTTCATTCTCTTTTATTTCATCTTCAATTTCGTTATTACGCTTTTATTTCGTTCTTCTTTGGTCTTTTTCAGTCAACCAAATGTCAAGGGCTTAGATTTTATACGAATTTCAAATATTCAATGTTTTCAATTGCTTTCAACCACCGCTTATAGTGTTGTTGCTACCAGATCAGGGTCTAGTCACTGTTCACAAACTTAGGGGGATTTCTAACTCCCGATTGTAGTTTAATGCTGTTAGATCTGTTGCTGAAAAATTTATATTTGATGTTGATACTTGACTTTTTATAGTTTTGTAGTGAAATTGGATGGAGTTTAATTTCTAGTTACGAGGTTTACTTTTTAGTTATGAAGCATATACACAGATACCAGACACGTCAACCACGGATAATAATTTGAGAAAATGACTTAATTCAATGTAATCATATTTGTCAGTGTCGGACATGATACATATTTGACACCGAGACACACCTAATTAAAATAGTATATGTGCTTCATAGCTATTTGGTATATAATAATTGGCCAAAATTCAAACTGGGACTAGTGGTTGACGTGTACAACCAAGCAACTGGGTTCAAGTGGTAATGAGCTCCACTAAGGATGAATTGTTCAGGAGAACCTGAGTTCGATTTCTGGGTGGAAGAATTTTTTGACACTTTACTTACCTCGCAACCGAACTTCAGATCACAGGTCCTTTCCCTGGAAAATAAAAACCTTAGGTGTACCAAACATTATCGTGTTTTAAATTATGATCATATAATAATATACATTCAGTTCGTTAATTGATTTCAATGATGAAGTCATTAGTTTTATTTTGTTTGCTGCCAAGTTTAGATTGACCTAATATGTTGTATGTTGCAAAACTTTGGCTCGTTTTGCAGGAGAGAGAGAAGTATTGTCACGTTAAACTAGTCATATAAGAAATTTTTAGCTAAAATATTTGCAGATCTATGTAACTTGTTGTCTAAATGAATAAAGAAGTTAACATGTATGATGTATCATTTTTCCTTTGTATGATCTTTCTTATAAATACTCATCATTTTTCACTAGTCTTTTTATTTAAATTTTTAAATTTCAAATGACATCAATATTTTCTGCTATATTTGGGATATATTGTAACTTAGGTGAATGTAATCGCTCTAATTTTATATATGATAATGTTTATTGAATGCTTTTAACTTTATATATACTGAGATAGTGAGATGTATTAAATTATTAAATATTAATGTATATGATATACCAAAATTATAGTACATATTATATAGTCAATAGCTAGGTTTGCTGCGCCACAGCAGGTTACTGCTATCTAGGGTTCTTTGTGTTGTGTTTTAGTCAGAGGCAAAGCCATGTGTCTTAATCGGATCCCACTAAGTAGGGTCGGCTAAATAGATCAACTTACGCCATAATGGTCTATCGTAAACCATTAAACTTTGAGCCATGGAGTTTGAGACAAATGAATGAAATGGCTCTCATCTGATTTGCAGAGTAAATGTTTTTTTCATCCCTAACTTATTTATAACCTTGGAATCTGTTAAATAGAACCCACTAGAAGAATTTTCCCATGTTTTATTACTGTTTGTAAATATTTTTAACAAAATAAATGCTGATTACAATTTCTCATTTGTAAGCTTGAATTTACGGAATGATTGTGATTTTTGAATAGAGAACTAAAACTATGAAAAACAACCCATTGTTGAAGTTGTGTTAAAGGGATCATATTGAATAGGTCACTAGGAACTTCCAGTAGAGTGAGAAAAGCTTCTTGAAGTTGATTTTACAATACAGTATTTTTATTTTACTACAAAGGAAAACATATTTTTCATACTTATAAGAAGGCCATAACATGAACGTGCAAAGCAACTGAATTGGTTTACATGCTACTGGTTTTATGACTGCAGGTTTCTCTCATTCTGCTTTTGTGTTCGGGAATGAGGGTGGCATTAACAAATGCCCCATTGATGGAAATATGGTACCACCAGGAGCTCTTGTTACATTTGTTCAGAAGGGACTACAGTTCTTGGAGATGGAAGCTAACTTGAATAATGTTAGCATTCTTTACTTTTTGTATTCTTGTATTCACTATCAGCACAATGTTCATCTGTTTGAGTCGTCTTTTTAAGCTTTTCATACCTGGGTTTCATGTTGATAAATGTTGGCCTATCAGTGTGATGCAGACTTCGATGAAGATTTTTCGTTCTTGCAACCTTTGGATCTTATCACAAAAGACGTGCATGAACTTAAGAAAATGATTAATGAAAGAAGAAGAAAACTACAGAAGGGTAAAAATAAGGAATCTGAAAAAGAGCATGATGGTGACCGCGGACTGACAAGAGAAAAGGAAACACATGAAAGGGAGAAAGAATGTGAAAAGGATAAAGAGAAGGTAGAAAATCATAAAGAGCAGGAACTGCCAAATGAAAATCAGACAAGTAGAGAAATGGTCTCAGATCAAGAGGATAAGGTTAATGGTGCTAAAAAAGAAGATCCTAAAAAAGAAGATAAGGTTAATAGTACTAAAAAAGAAGATAAGGTTAAGGTAAAGCATGAGGAGGATGGAGCATTTGGAGGTAACCACCTGTTCAATGGATTTGGTTTACATTGTCTTCTATAAAAGTGTTCTCTGTTGCATGTTTGGCATTTCATGTTGTATAGCTGCATTATTTTTTATCAATAGTTCTCCCCAAGTATCAATGTCATACAATTCTATACCTCTGTTAGTTTTTATCATTTTATGTTCATGCATTCCTGTTTGTTTGCTATGACTCCTTACAAAATTCATAATATACATCAATTGCTTGCATGTGGTGATTAGGCGATGAAGAGTGGGTACTATACAAAGTGACGGTGATGGGTATAACATTGATTCCCTGATGATATGGATAGCTAGTAAATATTTTTTTCCCCATCCATTACTAGACTTTTATCCATCTCCTTCCAACCATATTTTTGAAATATTTGTTTCTTTAATCAGTAAAATTCATTAATAGCTGTTATCTTGTTTGCTGCCCTGGCGAATTTCGAATGAGCAGTTTACTACTGGCCACTTCTGTCAGATTTAAGATTAGAAATATTCTCTTTCATATTATGTGTTTTCAGCCGTATGTCATTATTCAATATCCTGAGTATTTTATTTTTATTGAGAATATCTCATTGAAATCTCCAATTTACTTGCAAGTTGCAACTATTTACACCACTAGAACCCATGTACCCACCTGCTCTATGTGAGAATATGCGACAAATGCAAACTAGTTGTCTGTTTCAGTTGATACGCTTCTTTCAAAAGATGATTGAAAAGTTTTCATTCAATTGTATAGGACCAGAGCCCATGGACATATGTACAACATCAACATCTCAGCCATGTGAATTTCTTAAGTCAGATGTGACAATTTTGGAAGGGCATAAGTCAGAGGTGAAGTATTTCCTCAATGCTTCATGTTTGTGTTTTGGTTTCTTCTGTTAACTCTTCTGTTAATGAGCCTGTTTACCATTCACTTAGGTATGTGCTTGTGCATGGAGTCCTACAGGATCCTTTCTTGCATCAGGGTCGGTATCTTCCTAACAATTTTTTTTTTTGTGTGCATAAAACATGCGTTAATTATTAATTTTTTTTGGTTGAAGAAATGTTATAACCCATGTGCACAGTATTGTCCATTTTACATTTCCATTTGCGCAATATTCTAAATTTACTATGCTTGATATAATAAACAAATATTGCATTTTCTAAACTACCTTTTGTCTTCTATACTATATATAAAGAAAGTGGACGTTTTTTGGCTGACTTTATATCCTTCCAATTATACCCTTAAGCAAATTTAACCATAAGAATGCTATTTTGTTGGTGTCATTTAAAAAGAGAAGAATTTATGATATTTGTTATATTTTTTTGAAAGATATTATACTTGTTATATTGTTGGTATCATTGAAAAAGATAAGTATAGTTTGTTACAATATAAATGTGCAAAATATATATTATCTATACCTATAATTTTAATCAATATCAAATTAATCTTGATCAAAATTTTATAAAAACTATTGTTTGTAATTTATACTCATTAGCGCAATAAGAAGAGCAGACTGACGGGCAGAGTGCCCATCTAAACGTTAGTATCAATAAAAGAGGTTATTGGAAAATCAAATCTAAATTCATTGAAAGGTATTTTCTATTTAAAAATAAATAAATTTGAAAGGCATTTTAGGAACACTATCATTAAATTGGTGTAGAATTAGTTTGAGTTTTGCTTATAGTTTGAACCATCAATGGAAGTACAGAATTTTATGTCATTTGGAAAACTAATGGAAACTTAGAATAGACAAGGGCAGGTGGTTTTCCCCCATTTTATTTATAACAAAAATAAAATTATTTTTCCTAACAACTTTTGTCTATTATTTTATCAACTTTTTAGAACTTCTTTTTAAGTAACTGTTGCTTTCCATATACTTAAAAACTATTGAAAGAAATAAAATATGATAGGATCAAAAAGGCCTTGCATTTTATTAGTTGTAAAATATATCTGATGCGTGGAAATGGTAGTTTATCTTCCTGATAATAACGTCTGATTCTGCATGCCCTTCTGATTCTACACACCCTTGTTATTGTTATTTATAAAATAAATATAATAATAGAGGACATTGATTGTTTTCTTTTATTTTGAAACATGTTTTAAAGAATACTTTTATTGTTCTCTTCTGAACTTTTAGGTCTGGGGATTCAACAGCTCGTATTTGGACAATAGCTGAACGGACACGTAAATTAGATTCCAAGAACGACCCTTCAACTGTGTTGGTGTTGCAACACATCAAGGGTACAACCAATGAAAAGAGTAAAGATAAAGATGTCACTACACTTGATTGGAATGTGAGTTTGATGGCATATTCTTATTTGAATCCATGATTACTAATTGTGACTTCAAAGTACCGTCTAGTTTTTTGATTTTTCACATCCGTTTGTATCTTTTTCTCACCTGTTGGAGCTTTCTTGAGCAGAATAATTTTACGGGAAAAAGAAATGTATAAGGATAATTTTGTGTAGGTTTTGAAAATAGAAGGATGGTGTATTAAAATCAATAAAATATGTCAGGTTTATATATTTTTTTACTGATACTTTTTTCCTGAACTTTTGATTCAAACATTTTAGGTGTGTGTGTGTGTGTGTAATATATATTTTTTCTCCATTGATATTTATTTGGCGTTGCAAAATGTAAAATTGTGAATACTATTATGTGAGCTAAACTAAGCTCCTTGCGGTTCAGCAAGAATGCTCTGAAAGCGAAACAGAAAAAGAAAAATAAGACTGACATCAGTGCAGTCGACCCTCCCAAGCTTGCCCCAAATATTTCCATATTCTCCCTCCCAACCATGCCATTTGCAGGCCTTTGTTACTAGGCCCATGGTTCCTCTTCTCCTACTCCTACTCCTACTCCTACACACATGTTAAGGGCCTATTAGACTGCTTAGGTGTTATTCGGGACTGTAAGATAATGACTGGGCTCATCTTTCCCTCTTCTCTTTTGCTCATGGTTCATATTTTGCACGATTTAATTAAATATAGCCTTAAATGCACTTCTGGTCCCCCTATTTTCATAAAAAAAGAAGTTTTGGTCTCCCTATTTTGAAAGACAGTTTTTTCGTCCCATATTTGTTTTTCTTTTCTTTTCTGGATTTTGGTCCCCCATCTATTTTTTGGGTCATTTTTTATGACGTGGCCTATTCATTTATGACGTGACATCCCTTATTAAGCCTCACTGAATATCCATGTCAGCAAAAATATGCTTAACAAGCGTTGCCATGTTAGAAATGAATAGACCACATCATAAAAAATGACCCAAAAACGAGACAAAAGGACCAACATCCAGAGAAAAGTTAAACAGGGGACCAAAAAGCTGATTTTTAAAATAGGGAGACTAAAACTTCTTATTTTTTAAAAAATTTAGGGGTCCGAAAGTGCATTTAAAACTTAAATATATTTAATAGTAACTCGTACGTACTTATATCTTATGGAGAGCCTGATCTTTGGTGGCTGTGTTGTACAGGGGGAGGGGACACTGCTGGCAACCGGTGCTTATGATGGTCATGCACGAATTTGGACCACTAATGGTAGGCCCTTTCTTCTATCTTTCCTTCTTCATTAAGTGATATCTTTATTTTGATAAACCTTAGTGTCTGATTTAGTTGCGTTTGTGGTATATATAGTCATTGATTATATTGTTGATTTTTTAAGTTGGCAATTTTGTGTGCATTTGAATTTGCTCTTATGACTTCAATCAAAATCATTATTTTGATCATGTATTCGGGGCTTTGACCAGGTGAACTGAAGAGTACATTAAGCAAACACAAGGGAGCCATACTTTCTTTGAAGTGGAATAAGAAAGGAGATTATATTCTTACTGGAAGTTGTGATGAGACTGCAATTGTATGGGATGTTCAAGCAGAGAAATGGAAACAACAATTTGCTTTTCATAAAGGTCATTTTTTTTTTTACAATAATATTCTTTTTTTTTTTTCAAAAAAAAAAAACTCTAAAAGAGAACTCTTGGTGAGAAAACCATGTTTATGAACTTCTATTTTTATTTTTAAAATTTGGGCTTTTTTTAGGTCCAACACTTGATGTTGATTGGCGCAACAATGTATCGTTTGCATCAAGCTCCACTGACACCATGATTCATGTTTGCAAGATTGGCGATAACCTCCCAATAAAAACTTTTATTGGGCACCAGGTTTATACACCTACCTTGTTTTGAATATGCTTTGCACTGTTACACTGATGCTGTGTTGTACCTTTTTGGGAGGGAAAACTATCCCCTACTGATTATACAGTAAAAAAATGTGTTGCTGAGTTAACTACTCAAATTGGTGGATAACCTTGGGATGATGCTTTCTATATGAATCCCAAATTTCTAATGTATTTGACTACTTGGGTAGACTTTTTTTCAAATTCGCCAGCAGTGCGGGACTTCATTGGGGTAGCAAAGTTAGCATTTATTACATGCTTTGGTTTACTGAATTCCAGTTAACTAGCTTATTGGTTCTGCATTACATTACATTAAGATATTTCATTTAAATGCAATGTAGTACTTCTATATGTCTCTTTACTGTCTGATAACAACCTTTATGCTATTTCAGAGTGAAGTTAATTGTATCAAATGGGATCCCACAGGTTCATTACTGGCCTCGTGTTCAGACGATAACACTGCAAAGGTTATACTCCACAATAGCATGTTTTTTTCGATAGTTTGCCATCAAAAAATTATTTTATAGAAGACGTTTTTTCCAGTAAATGTCTTTTTACCAGAATATTTGTGAAATTAACTGTTCTGTATTCTGCATGTTTATTATTTCCCGTTTTGTAGATATGGAGTATGAAGCAAGATAAGTATATTCATGATTTTAGGGAGCATTCCAAGGTACCAATTAGGGAATATTTTTCAGTGACAAATTTTGCATTTGTACCTGCTTTTAAACTATGCAGCTTGTTGGGAAAACTAAATAATGTTTTTTTCTCGTAGGAGGTATATACTATCAGATGGAGCCCAACTGGTCCTGGTACAAATAACCCTAATAAGAAATTGGTGTTAGCTAGGTATGATAGCTTCTTATTTTCAATGCTCTTCATTTACTTGCATGGGTTTATTTATTAATGATATCTTACAGATTTAGTTCACCCTATAATCTGTATTCCTCGTCTTCTGAATCTTAGGTTGCTAAATGATCAGTGCATTTGTTTAAATTAAAGTATAGTGCTCTAAGGGAGTATTTGGACAAACAGTTTAACTAAATGCCCATTCAATAAGCACGCTTCAAATTAGAACTTATACTCTTAAGCATATAATTCACTCAATTCAGCAAGTTGTTTGTGTTTCCGCACACTTTGAGAAACTATTTCCATGTTCAACATTCGCTTTCACTGTAAAATTAGAATTTGTGGGTGCTGGGAATCAAAGAGTGGACGGAGGCAGGCCACCCCATAGAAGAAATTATGAACACTTATATTTGTCCCTCTCCCCCTAAATGTTTTTAAGCTGTCAATTATTTCCCAGAGCTCAACAACTACAAATACAATAGCATTACCAACACCGGTTGTAGGGGTCAGCTGGGATAGTCCAACAATCAATTACATGCTGTATATTCAGTGCAGCAGAGTTTCTATTAAATTGATGCCGTGTAATTTTTCATATAAAATTGTTTAGTTTGATTATGGTGACCGTGACCGGATATCTGCGCCTGCACCTGCTTTATGCTTGTTTTTTTATTTTTATTTTTATTTTAGGTTAATTGCACTTTAAATTCCTCTACTAGGTAATGTGTGATATTGGTTTTTCTAATAATTTTTTGTGCTCTTATGAAAAAAACTAATACTTTGAGCTTATTTAGTCTCAAATTCTCATAATCTATTCAAAATTTCATAAGTTGTATCCACTAATTTGTTTTAAACCATATTCTACTACTCACCTTTCAAAATATCAAATTCTACTCAAACACTCAATTTCCCCCCCTCTTCACATTCTACAAAATCCTTCAAATTTTCACTGAATTTCTTATCTCTTAAAATTGTTTTATATCTTAATTTTATCATAAACTTCTAATTTTTTTTTATAAAAATAAGAATTTGAAGAGTTTTAGGTAAAAAAGAAAATGACTTTTAGATCATATTTACTTAGTTTTTGACTAAAACAATATTTAGTGCAGTTAAGTGTTTTTTATTTTTCTCTTAATACTAGACAGATAATTGTTTCCTTTTAACACTGTTTAGTCATTCCTTTTGTACAGCGCATCATTTGACTCTACCGTAAAGCTATGGGATGCGGAACTTGGGAAACTAATTTATAGCTTGAGTGGACACAGGTACCGTCTTTTTCAGCTTTATAGTATGTTATATCAGTGGCAAGAATATATGGACGGAAAAATAAATTAAGAATTCCTCCTCCCAGCATCCTGCTTGTTATTAAGCGGTCAACTAAACTAGAAGCCCTAACTTTCATTTCATGTTTAAAATGCTAAACTTCTATTCTAGTTTATCTGGTTGCTGGTTGTTTTCTTGACAACATTTCAGGCTGGTAGTTGGTTGTTTTCTTTGAATGTAGCAAATTCTTTTGGTTTTGACTTGTTTATTTGGTTCTACAGGGATGGTGTATATTCTGTTGCATTTAGTCCCAATGGTGAGTATTTAGCCAGTGGGTCCCCTGACAAATCCATAAATATATGGTCCTTGAATGATGGCAAGATCATTAAAACATACAACGGCAATGGAGGTATTTTTGAGGTCTGTTGGAACAAGGAGGGTGACAAGATCGCTGCCTGTTTTTCTAACAATACAGTTTGCGTTTTGGATTTCAGAATGTAAGATCCTGAGGAGAGCTACCTTACTTTGGCTAGTTGCTCAAATTATTTACTTTTACTGTCCATGATATTGATAGAATTGTATTTTGGTTCAGTAGGTCTCTCCCTATTTTAAAGTTTTAACCATTGTTGTACGTTGTAACTCTGTTGTAATTTTATGGCATAATCATTAGTACCTAGTTGGTAGTGTACTATTCTTTTAACTTAAAATTATAATTATTGCACAGCCGTCTGTATAATTACAATCATATCGCATCCTCGGTCTGCTGCCAGACGCGAGAAGAAATTAGAATTAAAAAAAAACTGGTTTATTCTTTTTTAGCAGACTTTTTTATTCTATCTTTTGTTACCTTTCAACACCAACTCTTTGAGAAGTGCTATGAGAGCAATTATGCAGCAACAATTATTTCTAGGTTTTTTATGCGAGAGGAAAAAGTTTACGCTTCTGAACAAGTTTAAACCCAAAAACTGTTGCACAACTGCACTTTGCCAATAAAATTAAAGCCACTCGCCTATATGTAAGAGCTGGCGTGGGTTGTGTTCCATATATTCAACCATAACAGTTGGCATCTTGTTGATTTCATCGTTGTTCCATCGCTGTTCAGCTGCCGCAAATCTCTTGCGGCGACTGTGGAGGCATCAATGGCGAACTTGGATAGGTGGAGAACTGGCGGAGAAGCGGTGATAAAGATGGGTTCAATCATACATAGTTGATTTGGGAAGTATTGCTGCATAGTGGATTTTGTGCAAACTGAGAAATATGGAATGATATTTGGTCATGCACATCCTCTCTCAGCCGTTGGATTAATCCAACCGTTCACATAGGCAGTAGCGGTCTGCTTGCCTTCAGACGAGTGTGTGGTTGCAATGCATTACGGTGTGATGCACAGGGAGAAACTTTTGTTTTGCCCATTGGGGGTGAAATTTGATCGTGACAAGTTGAGCTTTTCTTGGTCTGAATTATCTAACATATTGTACATTATGGTTTTTTTTAAATAGACACTCTTTTAAGTTTTGGATGGGTTAACATTTATTTGAAGTAAAAAGGTATAGAATTTTGAACTTTTTTTGAGGGGGGAATATAATTTTGAACTTAGAAAATATAATATGGCCACAATTAAACTCTATTGTATGAGTTTAATGGTGGTGAGTTAAACTCATATTGTATTATGAATGCTTAGTTGAATATGTTACACCTAAATGCCTAATGAACTTTCGGTTACACCATGTTAGACAAAAACAACTTAGTGTTCTTTTGTCTTCCTCTCCCTTTTCAAACTTGTAACAAGATACAACAACCTTGTTTGATTTTTTCTTTTCTTCTTAGATCTGAGAATGGAGTAGTAGTATGTGCTTAACATGATAATCATTGGTGTTATAAGCTGGAAACGTTTGTCCCAAGTTGCTCATTCATGTATTTTATTAAGGGTCAATGTCCTATTCATTCCATAACAATTTTCTCGTATTTTAATTTAGTCATGCACAAAAAATATTACCCAAACCAGTCTCTAAAATATTCACACCGAGGGTAAATTAGTCACTCTATTACAATAAGTCATAGAATAATTTGATCCTCATATAAACGCGTCAATTGACTGTTGAATATTATTTTGAGAAAAGATAATTTGGTCAGAGATTGCGAGAAAATTGTGCGGGACCAAATATCATTTTGATTTCTGCTCTTCGCCCAGCACAAAACACTCACGCCCAACTGAAATTACCAATTTACCCCTGCACTACTTAAGTAACGCAGTGTGAGTTAACTCACGCAAGTGTTAACTCCAGCGTGAGTTAACTCACGCAAGTGTTAATTCCAGCGTGAGTTAAGTTGCGCAGCGCATGTTAAGATGCGCAGATTTTAACACGTGCGTTACTTAACTAATGCAGGGGTATTTTCGGCATTTCAGCTGGGCGCGAGCGTTTTGTGCTGGGTGAAGAGCAGAATTCTATCATTTTTTGGGCTGGGCTTTCAATATGGGCTGGACTTGACTTAAACTATGTCAGCGTGCCAATCTAGGGTTTAGCTTCTCTCCAATTTCTGTGTTCCTTCAAAATTCCAAAGCAAAATCAAAGAAAGAAATGGCGTGGCGCTCTGGATCTCTCTCGCGGTCTATTTTATCCGCCGCAAGATCAATACCAACTCGTTCATCTCTTCAACATTCTTCCATTCTTTCTCATCTTCTTCATCCTCGCCGCCCCCTTGTTACTGTCCCTAGGTAATACAACCTGTTTAATTCTCTTTTTTTCTTCACTTTATTGTAATTCTTCATTTTCTGATTATTTTTTTTTTAAGGGCTTTGGGAATTCTCGGTTGCACGCAGTCGTTGATGCCGCTGCATAACGCTGCCGCCGCCGCGCGCCTCACTTCTCACGTTTCCGTTGAATTGCGCGCTTGCTGCGAGTTGTCTCAGGGTAATTTTTGTTTCCTAATTCTTACTGAGTTAAAATCAAACTTGTTGATTATATGATATGGTTAAGATCAGTAGTGTATATGAATTAAATTCTTATTTATTTATGACATTGCATTCTATGTAATGTTTCATTAGATATCGATGTTCGGGGGGTGTATTAGATTAGGATTTTAAAGGTTAAAAAAGTCTCAAAGATTTTAAAAGATTTTGTAGGATTTTAATGACTTTCATGATTTTAAAAGGCTATCAGAATTTTCAATTTGGATTACTATCAGGATTTTCAATTTGGATTTCAATGGATTTACATCACAAGATTTTAAAGGATTTTATGGATTTACAAGATTTCAAAAGATTTTATGACTTTTACGGGCTCATAGAAGAAGGGATAAGAAAGAGATAGTTAACTTTTAAAGAAAAACAATCCCAAGAAATCTTATGTCTTCGTGAAAGACTTTTTCTTGTTAAAATTTCACTAGAAAATCCCACAAAATCCATCAAAATCTAATTTATTAAACAATCCTTTGAAATTTGAATGATTTTGAATACCATGAGCCTTTTTTTAAGTAATGAAAAGTCTTGATTGAATACCTCAAGACTTTTTAAAATGACAAAGAATCTTGATTGAATACCACAAGACTTTTTTTAAATTGCAAAGAGTCTTGATTGAATACCACAAGACTTTTTCATAATTAAAAAGTCCTTTAAAATCCTTTAGAATCCCAATCCAATACATCCTCCTTAGTTTATTTGTATATTTATTCTACACTTGGGGATATTAACTCATTTGTCTAAGCATGTATGGTTTTGACGATCATATCATACCACAAGTTACATACTTTTAAGACCATAATACAAAAGGATGGAGAAATAAGAGATGTAAATCATCAAATTCAAGTTGGGTTGTTGAAATGAAGGAGTCATTAGTTGTCTTGCGTGATATAAAAGTACCGTTCAAGCTAATACAATTGTAAAATCGACGATGTCATATGGGACGGAGTATTGGACGGTGAACACCAGCACAAGAGTAAAATAAGTATAGCAAAGATGAAGACGTTGCATTGGATGTGTGGTAAGACCAGAGAACTAAGATTACAATTAGAAATGACAACATTTGAAAAAGTTGGGGTAACTTCTATCATAGAAAAGGCGGTGGAAACTCAGCTTAGGTGGTTTAGGCATGTAGATAGAAGACATGTATTTTATGTCGGAAGGAGAGTAGATAAAGACCTAGAAAAACTAGAAGAGAAACAATTAAGAAAGATCTAGAGATGATTTGATTAGAGAAATGAGATATGATAGAACATTATGACGTGCGGTCGATCCTATTTTGTGGGATAATGCTTGGTAGTTGTTGTAATTTTTGTAATCTAACTGTTATGATTTATTGTTATGATGGTGCATATGAATTATGACATGACATTCTTTTGATATACTATATTATTAGATATTAGATATATGTTTCTTTACCAAAAAAATGGAAGAAATCAGTTTGTGCAGTTCTTGTCTATTCATTATACAATTGGGGGACAGTTGGCTCCTTTTTTTTGCTGTTGTCTTCTTACTATATATATTTCTTAAATTAAATTGCTACATCTTTTTTTTTCATTGTGGTATGTCTTTATGTGTTTAACAGGTACTTGAATTGATTTTACATTTATCAGCACTGGTTGTGCCTACATGTATGGTTGGATCTAAAATGGATGGCTAATGCTGTGAAGCACGAAGCTTGTTTGTTCCGATATTTTACTTGATTGATCTCTATTATCATAACTGTTCCGAGACTAATGTTGCATTGAAATTAAGATGTATAGATATTGATAATTGGTAGTGTCTCATTATAAAGTGAGCTGTTACAAATTGCAATGGCTTTGCTCTTGATACAAATGCAAATGTTTTATAATTTTGGCCGAATCAGAGTCCTGTTGCCTACTTACAAGTCCATTCTGTGTTTATCGCACCGTATTGCCATATTCTTGACACTGAACATGACTCAATTAGATCATTAAGTTCTAAATATATCTCTTCACAATTTTTCTAAAAACCAGTTGCTCCAAAACAATAGACCTGGAGGCCATTTGTCTAATGTCAGGTTTTGAGAGTGACCATTAGTAGGGACGAACTTCACATTGGTGCCCAGTGGTGGTTCTTGCTTGGCGATGAGTTGTGATCCCTCTTAGAAATGGATTCTTAACATTTATTTTCTCTCATGTTGTCTTAAGTGTCCACATCTCTACTTTTAAATCATACTTTTTATTAAAAATAAAATAAATCTTTCTCCTTAATAATGAAAGACAGATTTCAATGGACTCATGTGATATGAGTATCTATTTCCCGTCAATTTCTCAGAAACAATGGTCGCAGCATATCGGAGCAATAGTCAAGAGATCCAAGTCCAAGTGATCCACGGTCGAGGTTTTGCAGGCATCTTCAAAGGTTGTGGAGGTTAGGTCAGGAAGGGAAACAAGAGGGAGGAGGTAAATTGTACGACCATTAGAGTTTGTTTATTATAGGGTTAATAGGTCTTTACCCTGTAATATAAGTCATATTTGGTTTTCCCCTGTACAATATTTTTGTTTTGATTTACCCCTAATAGGTCAAACAAAAACCAATTTTATTTTATTTTCAAAAAATTTTCGTTTTTGTTTGGCCTATTAGGGGTAAATCAAAACAAAAATATTTTACAGGGGTAAATCAAAAAAAATATTTTACAGGGGAAAACCGGAAATGACCTATATTACAGGGGGTAAAGACCTATTAATCCTTTATTATATTATGCATCATTATTGTTTCCTTAATTTTTTTTGTCAAATAACCTAATGACTAAAATCACAGTTTCACACACTTTATGTATGAAGAAGTGAGGAGTCGAGACTTTCAATCCCCCGCAACGCTTAACCTCAAAGGCATTGTTATGCAAAAAAATTAAAGAGTATTATTATGCAAATGCATTGTTTTCAAGTCCGAACGAACGGTATCAAACACATTGTAAAACCAAAATATGTAGGATCATCACTGCAAAAATCTATAGACACAAACATTGGGCAACTCAATTTCAAACAGAAATAGCCAAGTGCATCTGCAAAAATAGTATTATTACGCAAGAAAGAGGGACACGATCACATAAAAACTGCTTTTGCATGGAAGTATAAATGTTAAAAAAGATAAATTAGGTAAAATGAATTTGCATTTCTCTCGATTTGTTAAAGTGTATGATTTATTTATACATCAATCTAATTACATTTTTCCATACATCCATCTAATTACATCTTACAATAATTTGTAGAGATATTTTATAAATTAATATAAAATGGTATTATTATGTGATTTAGTTGGATGTATATACAAACCTTTTAGACTATCGATAATTTAATTGGATGTATAATAATTTGAGAAAATAGAAGGGATTGAATGTAAATGCACATGTCAGTTTCATACTTGTGTCAAACACCGACAATTGTTGGATACTGAGAAACGCCTTCAGATGTGATGGTGTAATAAGTTCCGCCAATAACTCTATTATTTCATTTCATCAATATTTTATTAATATTAAAATAAAATAGTAATTAAAGAGATGATATATTTTGATGCATGTGTGACCAAACGCCACAATTATAATCACACAGTATTCTTTCTATCTTTTTACTTAGGTTTTTTTCATGTTCCTCTCAATTGTGCTTTCAATTTCAAATTAGAGGATTTCAGTTCACCACAAGAAAAAGAGGATTTCATTCTTAGAAAAAAAAATTGATGAATTTTTTAGAAGATTTCGGTCAGGACGTGGAACACTTTGGCAAGAATAAAATGATTGCTTAAACTTTAGATTAGCTTATTTAAATTTACCTACCAACATAAACATCTTGTGGGATTATTCAAGAGAACTTATGAAAACAAATGACGTTTTCATAAACTGATTTCAACTCATTTTTAGAAGCTATCCATGACAACATACGAAGATAACTTATACAAAAACAGTTTAATTTTATCACAGAAATGACTTAGATATTAAAAAAGATGAGTGCAATGGTATCTTTGAAGTTTGATTATGTATTTATCATCCAATATTGTAATGTTATTTGTATATAGGGTACCGATACTCAATCAAAGTTCAATTCTCTTATAAAAAACTATACAACAATCGTTAATCTATAAACATTTAATTAAGATGTGTTTTTAAACATGGTATAATGTATAAACATATCTATGTAGGTTGCTCATTAAAAAAATATTTTTGTCCCAAACACCCCAAATGATTGTATGCAAAATGATATATATTGTGAAAAAGTCATTGATATACTAATCGTGTTTAACACGCAGCTTATTTTACAATTTTCACTGTGATTAATATCTACTATAAAAAAATATAATATATATTCCTCATCAAGACAATTCAACAGCTACAATTTTTTTAAAAGAAAACCCTATCCTTAATTACATCAATATTTTGTCTTCTCATAAGTATCACATTTGTAAAAAAAATAAAAAATTATTCCCTAAATAAATATCATTTTGACTTTTGAATGTAGTATGGAAGAGGTAGCTCAATTAATTTGATCCAAGAGTTAAAAACTTAATAAGTACAAAAGACCATATTTTCAAGTCCCAACTAATAAAAAAATGTAGTATTAATTTTTTCTCTCCTTCAATTGTATTCTTTTAATTAATTTTCATACATCACTTATAAGTCGATATATTTCACTCTATTTTTATGATAGCAGATTACATAAATATTTGATACATATAGTAAAAATACTATTTTTTTTTCATTTTTACTTTTTTAAAAAAAGTTATGTGAAATAAGCAAATGTGATGTGAAACAAATTGAATAGTATTTCCCTTCTTTTTTATTGTAATCTTTTTCTTCTCTACGTTAAATAACTAAAAATAAATCGACCAAATATCAATTAATTTGTTTTAAATATTAAAAACGTCAATATGAACAAAATTTCCATGTAAATGGAGAGATGAAAGTGTAGTTAAGAAATAATGGAGGGAGTGAGTAGATGAAAAGAATCTTACCCGTACTAAGCACATGGATATGATTCTTCACGGAAATTTTTGTGATATTTGATAAGATCGAGAGCAATTAGAATTACTTTTTTTGTTTTTTGAAAGTGACCTTAATAATTTTCATTAGCCTTTTTAAAAATTTAATGACAAATGAAAACGACATTATATAGTAACGGTAATAAGGAATCAACAAACCAAAAAAAATAAAATAAGGAATCAACAAATTATTACATGATGATGATCTATGCAAATCCCTTATGAATGAGTAGCCTATTTAAATTATTCTTCATCCTATACTACGTAATTAATTAAGATAGTTTACACTCATTGCATAACACTTGTCGGCTTGTCGTTCTGTTTGTGGTTATTTATCTTTCAATAATAACCTTCTATTTTAGCTACCAACTGTTCTAACATCTAAGGACACTTTATTTTATACCAAAGTACAATTAGAGAAAAAAAATATTACTAATTTGTAAAGAGAATCAAATGATTTAAGTCCTTATGTCTCTCTCTTCTTATATGCAGAATAACCCCTACAGATTTAACAAGAAAATTGCTCACTTAATTATTCTTAGTTATCTTCTTAGTTGCAATGCATTTGTCTACGACCCAAAAGAAAGCAAAACAAATAGTACGCAAAATAAACAAAATGATACTTGTTCCTTCATTATTTGGTAAGCAAAACACAAAACAATTAACTCGTACATACAAATATTTACACTTTCCTAAAAAAAAAAAATTACACCGACAACCAATAAAAACTTTAAATTTTGCCACTATGTACATACAAAATATCTTAAAATGTTCTTAAAAAAACTACGTACATACAAATAATCTCGAAATGTTCTTAAAAGAGTAAACTTTTATTGGATGTCACTAGTGCATTTCCTTTAAACTAGTATTTAACTTTTATGGAGTTGAATATAATTAGAAATTTGAATATGTTTACGTTGTCGAAACAATTTTTTATTGTATTTTTACATTTTTTTAGAAGATGTGATCATTATAAATTAATAATAAGAAGATAGTAGACTTTGTCAAAACAAAAATACTAGACTTTTAAAAACAGTCAATGCGAATGAAAGAAGATTATAAAAGTTTTTTCTTCTCGTCAACAAATAAAACTGATTAGCATGTATGATTGAACAAAGATAGAGTCTAATGGGTAAGGCTTCCTGCGATGACAATTTCTTACCGCGCCTTATTCTCTTCTCAACGATTTATTGCATTTTGGATTTCATGTTCCAAAAGTGAAAAATACATTCAAAACCTTGTCAGTTTTTTGGATTTTAAAATCCAAAATTGGAGCGCGCAATAAATTGTGGGGCCGATAAGAAATTCACTCTTGCAATTCATTACGAATTAGGGTTTGCCCTTCTCACTCCAATCTCAAGTGCTAAAGGCTCACAGACAGGGTGATTAAGTCCCTTACACAACCCGTTAGGAATTACTGAACTTTGAGAGATGAAAAAACGAATCTATTACTTGCACTTTACGTCAAATGACAAATTTCTCATGCTATTTTCTTTCTCTAGACATTTGATAAAATCTTACCCGAGATGATACTATTTTTAGTCTTCTGTTTGATAAAGTTGTGACTGAAAAAAAAGTCGTTTGTCTCACTAATTTAAAACCCTACTATTTTAATGTAGACACATGACTTGGAAGATAAACACGTCTAAAATAAGTAAATAATTTGACTCAAGTGTCCTGAGTTAATTTTAGCTAAGCTTAAATAGTTTTCGTAGTACCCAAATTTAACTCAATGAATTTCTTGTCAAATTTTAAATTTATTGAAATAAAAAAGTCCAATTTCAAATTCGTCACGTCTCATTTCTCCTAAAGACCAGAGAATAAAAAAAATGACTTTTAGACACAAATTTTGATATCAGATTAAACTTATGATTTTGATTTATTATTATTTAATATTTTTTCTCTTCTCGAACGATGATGATGAAAAGAAATTGTCTCTAAGTGTATTATATATTATGACAAAAATTTGCTAACTCGGAATGTATTTTATACTGTATCCAACTTAATAATATGTCAATTTTGTTATGTATCAGATAGAGAAATGGAAATTTGAAGGGAAAGTACTCTTCTCTTATTGAAACACACAAAATGGCTTTTTGCTCTATGGCCTTACACCAGAACCACCACATTTAAACGTGGGTTAGCCACTAACCAAACTTAACTACAAAGAGGGAAAATATCTTAATGACTAAATCAAACTAAAAGAAGTCAGCAATGGTTCCTAATTTAAAGGATAACAAAACAACCTTACTTCCTAATTAATAGGATTTATTAGACAGAAAAGCAAAAACAAATAAAAACAAACAGCTACTAACTTCAACAAATTTTGTGTTCAAATAAAAGCTCTCTAAGAAAAAGTAATGCACTTGTAAAGAAAAAACATTTTGTGGAAAAACATACATTAGTTTTCACACAAGCATAAAATGTCCGGGATCATGACGATTGACGATCATGGAAGAAACAACGAGTAAATGCTCTAGAACCGTAAGTGAGGGAGATGTCATATTTCCACTTAAAATCTTAAGAAATTAGGTATGTGTCACACCTCCTATAAATCTAACATTTTATCCATTCATAGACGATGTAAGATTTAACCACTCACACTCGAAACTCAACGATCTCTCCACAACCACAAGTGTGAGTTTCCATCTCTTATGAGAGGATCCACTCCCACTTCCCAACCAAGCCGAACCAAGGCTGTGATACCATTTGTTGGAAAATTTGAGGGTCATTGGAGCAACAACAGGTTATATACTCCAAGATTACAAGATAGAGACATCATATTTTTACTCAAAACCTAAAAAATATTAGGACTTTAACTACATTCACACTTGAATCCAACATAAAATGAATTGTCTCTTTCACTTGGACGCAGGACCACACCTTTAAATGCTCACGTAGCTTTTTTGACAGTGTATTTCTTCTCGTAATTGATCACCTTACGAGCACAATTGTGGCCACAATGCATGTATCCATAATTTTACATAAAAGATGAAGATCTCGTCGATCACAATTGTACCATCAATCACAATTTAAAACCTTGACCATATTTGTGCCCAAAAAAACCTTGTTCACATTATATCATGATCGAGTTATCATGAGCATGTTAATTAATATGTGAATGTGTTTTATATTGCAAATACATTTAATAGTCTCATATAACCCGGCTAACTATAGCTATGGGAAATTTGTCAACAAATAGGGACAGGGTCTAATTATTATTTAGATCTCAAAATAAAAAAGCTAAGACCTAGATAGATATTTGTGCTTTTTCTAATTGATGAGCATCCAAAGCTTCAATCGTGAATTGCAACTTGGCAAAAAAGTGTAATTCTTCTGCACATGGATGAATTTATGCCAATAAAGTTTCAACGAGAGTAGCAACACTTTGAAATATCATCGAACAACCAAAAGTTTCAACGAGAGTATCAACACTTTGAGATATCATCGAACAACCAAATTACATAAATGCTTGTTTGAGTGAAGACATGAAGCACACATGGTCTAGCTCTAGCCAATATATATATATATTTTTAATATCCTTCAAAAGAATTTTTTTTTTTGCTTTTTTAATATATCGATATTTTTGTCCTTTTTTGTGACTAGGATTTTTGTCGTTTAATTGTATTAGTGAGTTAATTAATTTAGTCCTCCACTAAAATTATATCTATTTCGGAAACTTTCAAGTCTCAAACGAAGGTAGCTCGATTGATGAGTTAAGATACATAGGAAATTATAAGAACGAGGTCCAGCGTTAAACCCTTCAAACTAACATAGTTAATAACTTAATACTAATATTTGTATATCAAAACAAATAAGTTCATTCGGATTGAGCCAAAGTCCAATTCATTAACGAACCGCGTGACCACAAGTCATAAGCTCTTGAATGAACCACAATATAGACACGTATTAGAGACACACTTAAGTAGGGCCGTTGATCCTATCAAAACCATTTGGGTCATAACTTTACATAGAAAAATAGTCCAAACTAGGGTTTTGGGTCATAAAACCCTAATTAATCCTTCAAATATAAAGTCTAACTCATGGTCTAAACCTAGATACACACTTCTCTAACCCTAAAACTTCACATTCAGAACGCTTTCTTACTCGATCATCACATTGTTTCATATACTTTCCCTCCATGGAGCTGCTCTTCAACATTCATGACCTTCAACCTTTCAGCAATCCCTCAGGCCGAAGATCTTAAGTCTGAAAGGATCATAAATATATTTGGAAACGTCCACCAAAACGAATAAAAGACCTGCAATCCTGCATACTGTTTTTTTTTTTGTTGACAGACCTGCATACTATTTTGAATGGTCTAATAGTATTGCACCAAGACATACAATTATTTTTTATAGCAACCCCACCAAGACAAACATAAAACCATAAATTTGTGCGGTGCTTAATTTAAAAATGATTAAATTGATGGACGTTCTCAATTTATTTAATAGACTAAACGATTCCATTCCACAAATTTAAAAGACTGATATTTGGCCCCTATAATGTCAATGAGAGAAATGCAGATTGATTCATTGTTTCTATTTTATAACACATGCAACTTATTCAAATTGGATATTTCTTAACGTCACCATTTACCGTAATCTATAATGTTCACGTAATCCATTAATTCCAGTCAATAAATAGTAGTCGCCAACAAGGCCTAGGGTGGAATTTGACCATGTGTTTCTTTTGTTGCACCAAGGGAAGTTTAGTCAAAGTTAATGTTATGAGCTTATACGACACGAGGTTCCCTTTGGTGGATACTTTGGATTTAATTTTTTTAGTTATTTTAATCTCTGTTGTTGATTCTACTACCGCCATAACTTGTGCACCCATAACTCTTTGCTGCTCTAAATTTCTCAAACTGAAATTGACCAAGAATCTTTCAAATGATCGACATAAGAATTTATGGTCAAAAACGTGCACTCAAAATTATTATACGCATGCGGATCATCATATATTCAACTTTATATTTTTGACTCAATCAAATTTTCTACTTATACACTCTCTTCTCTCACTTTTATTGTTATTCTACCTTTCTAAATCGCAATTATTTTACCTTTCTAAATCTCTTAGTCTAGTTCCCTACGGTCTAGGTGCTATGTTAATAATTGAATTAACAAAAAAAATTATGGACGATATTGTGATTAGTCGGATGATATTGTGTGAATGTACGAAAAAAGTGTCAGTATGTATCATTACTATTGAATTAACCCTTGGTCTTGCCATCATTATGTTTTCAACGGAGGAAAAAAATTGTTGAACATATCAAAGTTTCTACTGACTTCCTATAATATTTACATTGTAATGGTTGGGATGGGATTTTCATGATACATGTGAATGTGATCTAGTACGGGGCATCTTATTATAAAGACAAATTGCTAAAGTGAATTGCTGACTTGGGACATGTTTTTTTTTTCCACTATACGCACATTGTTGCTAATGTTTGGTTCGACTTTTACGTGTGTCAAAATTTATTTTGAAGATGCTTAATTGATTACAATAGATTTGGTTGTTTTTTAAATGAATTGATTTTGTCTTTAGCATTGATTTTATTTAAAGTTAAAATTTTATTGTTTTTTATTACATAATTGATTTTTATATACAAAATTGTAGTTCAACTCACTTTTACATAAATGTATTTAATCACAAATCATTTTATCATCAACTCACTTTTAGTCATGATCAATTTTATAGAATTAATTAATTGAAAATCTTATCACCACAAAGCTAAACATACACTCATTTATCTTCTTGTTTTCACAACATAGAGGGATCCAAACACAAAAATTGTGGTGGCAAGATGCACAACCAAATGACCACTTAGGTTTTGTTTAGGAATTTGAAGGGGAGGGGAGGGCTTTACGGGTGACAAATATATGAGAAAATTGAGAAATCTTACAAAAAAATTGAAAGTGTTTTTTCAAAGAATTGATTCATATTTTTTTTATTTTAACAATATCATAACAAAATATTTTTTTTTTGAGAAGCTAAATTCGTAGAATTCATTTAAACCGTCTAAAACCTCCTAAAACCCTCTTCTAATATAATTTTTAAGTTCTCTCAAATGATGAGAGTTTTGTATTATGGAGAAAAATTAACTCCCCCAAAGCCCCCTTTTTAAATGATCTTTATTTTTTCCATTTGCTCATTCCTTTTTTTTCAAAACCCTTTCCCCCCTTCCCCTCCAAACTCGCAAACAAAACCTTCCACTTGCTCATATTGTACTTTCATTTAGATATTATGATATCAACATAAGTATCATTAAAAGAACTCAATACAAATTTTATCTAATTTTATTCATAAGAAGTATAATTTAAAGTGATTCATCGAGAAACAATTCTACCGATGCATATATAAAATTGAATCATATACATCTTCACAACATTGTCTCACTTTTACACCCTTCATCTATTCTACGATACGCATCTATGAAGTATCTTTTAAATATTTTTTTTAGGAAAGTATGTTATAAGTTTTCTTGTGTATATGTAGAGTATCCTATAATTAAGTATCCAATAAAATGTTTTTTAAAAATTAAAATAACTAATTTCAATACATTTCAATACTTCGTGAGTACGTATCTGCAAATATGCAAATATCCATGGAATTTTATTATCATATATGTGGTACGTCTCCAATCCATGTTTAGATTATCAGAGATTCATGGATTTTAACACAATTTTTTTTGCTAAACTCACTTTTACAACAACATATCTAAACACAAATCACATTACATTTTTAATCAAAATCAAATTTATAGAATTAATTTATTCAAAACCAATTCATCTTACCGCATAACCAATTGAAGTACTTAACAATTTTGTGACATAATGGATTGAAGTACTTTTTTTTTTGTATTGCACGGTTTACTGCATATGTATTTAGTATTTGCTTATATATAGAAAAGATAAAAATTGTTTTTACACTTTGATTGGTAAAAAGATGATTTGGACTTGTTGCCTGGTTGGCATGATGTGATTTGGTCAATTTGGAGTATGCGTAGTAAAAATTAATTTTAGTGTGCTCTTTTTGATTTCTTTGGTGTTATATGTTGTTAAAGTCACACTATGGACTTGGACCTGGTTAAAAGCCAAGAAGGATAGTATAATTTTTACAATTTATTTTTTGACGTCAAGGATAGGAGTATCATTGTTCATTCTAATATTGGTGAGGTATTATAAAAATTGGTCGTAGCTTAAAAGGAAAATTAAAAATAAATTTTATATTAAAAGTATAACTTTTGCAATTTTTAAGACATTGAATGCACAAGTTTCAAGAAATATTTTCTACATTTACTTTCTTAACTTATATCTCAAAGCACAAATTAACATTTCTCTCTAAAAATATACTATTAAATATTACTATTACTCCAAGAGGGTGCAGAAAACAATGTCATGGTAAAGGCCAACTCACAACAATTTCACCTACTCCTTTGGATATTTGAGTTTGAGTGTCACCACTTGTGACATTGACCGTGTAAAAAACTTCGATTTCTAAATTCTAACCAATCAAATTAGAAAGCAGTAATGATTCATATCCTTATCGCGTCACCCTTCACGAGACAACCGGAACGAGATACTTTTATTTTACTAGTTGCTACTCCCTCCATCCCTTAATATTTGACACATTTAAACTTATTATGCATGTTAATGTAAAATTTTAAACTTAAATATCTTAAATAATATATTAGAAAAAATTATGAAAATTTGATATTTTGAAAATACTTATCGAGACAAATCTAACAACATCTTATATGATATTATTTATCTTTGTATATTAGTAGAAAAATATAGTCAAGTAAGTTAGGTCAAAATTACATATTTTCAATATCTATTGCGGGACGGAGGGAGTAACATTTTCCTTACTATTATATGGTGATTATGAGTGTAACTATAGTAACTATTCCTTAACTATACGTAGCACTTTTTTCTTTTGAAAAATTCTTCTTCAATGATTCTTCTTCATATCCTTATAAGTTATACGTACGTAATTAAACTATTCTTTTAATTAATTTTCTTTGTTTCAATTCCAAACACCCAACATTCTAGTGTGTGTTTGAACGGAACCCATTGTGGTTCCAAACAAATACTAAATCTTTTTTGTAACATACATTTAATTGGTATATATTTTTTTAATCAGTAAGTAACTCTTCCCGTAGGTAAAAAGAGAGGATATATAAGTACAAAAGCTTGGTAGAGTGGTAAAAATACAAAATCAAATTGAGGTATCATCCACCACCATAATTTTATCGTATAAAACACATACTATATATATGATAAAAAAAATATTGTATATGATTCATTTTGGAACATTGGTCTAAAAACCAACAGATACCATATTTATATTTTTAACACAATATATATTAATTTGTTTTTTTTATCTAATGTTTTTCTTCTATGGCAAATCTCTTTCACTATAAATCAACATTTTAAACACTTATGTGATTTTGCTCAAAAAAAGTAGAAAGACTTACGTGATTGTGTATTTAATAAAAATAAATGCTAAATATTGAGTTTCTCCATCATGTCTTTCTCGTGTGCTAAAAATTCTTTGGTGATTACAACAAGCACTTTCGTACGGATGATGCCACAGGAAATCTAGCGGATTTTGGGTTGATATTGATATTTAAAACCAACCTAAAGTCTACATATATTTCCATATATACTTTTATTTTTTAATAGGAACTTTTTTTTTTGAAACAACTATTTTCTATTTTCTTATTAACTAGTACAATATTTCAATAATATATGAGTATTATTCATTGATTTATAATATTACTTATTAGTTAGTCTACTAATTTTATTTACTATTTCTTTTGTTTCAAATATAATCAATCATTACAGTTCGAATATATGATTTTTTTTCTTCATATATTGTATTTCATATTTTTGAATCAAACATATGATTTTAAAGTGTTTTTATTAGTATTAACAAAATAGTTTACAATTTGTAATTTTGATATTCAAAAAACAGTTAAAATTCAACCGTATTAAATTGGATTGTTTTGATAAGATTTTTTAAATTAATCATAGAAAAACAAGTTGTGTGCAATTTCAGGGTTGATCCAATGTGTAATTAATCACACTATCACTCCTCTTAACACCTCTCACCCTTTGCTCCAACTTCAAGCTTTGATGGATTACTCCTTGGGCAACATTTTTATTACTTCGAATTATGATAAGTTGGAATTTCACCTCAAAACTGATTCTAATTGCACCATAACACCACACTAGTAATTGTAAATTTTAACTAAAACCACACATTTTGTGGAATAAACTAAACAAACGAATTTTAAAATAAAAACAAAAAACAAACTACACTAATGAATGTATATTCTATTAAGAAGAAGAAAAACATGATGTTTTTATATTTACAGCAATTATTCTTTAATTGCCGAAAAAAGTCTAAACTTAATTAACTTTGGCCTGTCCCTTGCCTAAACCAAATGGGCTACGATAATTCTTTAAGCCGGCACACATCACTTTCAAAGGGTACCAAACCCTGCAACGAAATGGCCGTGACGACTTAGCCTAAGACAATTCCATGCTGACATGGCAACACATGTGGACCCTACTTGTCGGCCACAATCCCTTCATCTCTACGTGTTTTTGGTCCCACATGTCTCCCTTTGATGTTCACAATAACATTTGCTTTTAATTTTTTGTCTCCTTAATTCACCATTAACTCCTTCAACGTCCTTCCAAAAGTACTATTTGGTCCGGCTTGCCCACGTGGCTACCACCATGATGACGTGGCTATAAATACCCCTTCACCCTTCATGCATTCTTCATTCATTCTCTCATTCTCATATTTCTTCTTTCTGTTACATTGTCTCATAGAAATTTCATTCAATCTTCTTCATTTTCTCATATTTCATCATGGCTGTTGAATCTGAGATTCTTCTTAAACCACCTTCTTCTGTTGATGAAAAGAGCCATAACAATGCTCTTGAGTTCATTGAAGAAATGACCAAAAACACTGACTCAGTTCAAGAGAGAGTTCTCGCTGAGATTCTTGCACAAAACTCAGAAACTGAGTACTTGAAACGCTTTGGACTTAACGGTGCTACTGACCGTGAAACCTTCAAATCCAAAGTTGCTATTATCACCTATGAAGATTTGTTACCTGATATTCAACGCATTGCTAACGGTGACCGTTCTTCTATCTTGTCCTCTCATCCAATCTCTGAGTTTCTGACCAGGTTCATATTCATCAAAACTCATTATTATTTTTTCATTTATTCATTTAAGTTTTTCAGTTATGCTATAATGTGTGTGTAATTATTACAGTTCAGGAACATCTGCTGGTGAAAGAAAATTGATGCCTACTATTCATCAAGAAATGGACCGTCGTCAGTTATTGTACAGCCTACTCATGCCAGTGATGAACCAGTAAGTTGTTTCTGTTTTAGTAATAGTAAGATATCTGTGAGTTTATTGTAATTAATTATTGTTTCTTAATTTGGTTCAACAGATATGTTCCTGATTTGGACAAAGGAAAAGCACTTCACTTTCTTTTCATCAAAGCAGAAACAAAAACTCCAAGTGGGTTAGTGGCACGTCCAGTTCTAACAGCCTACTACAAAAGTGAACAGTTCAAGAAAAGACCATATGACCCTTACAATGTGTTAACAAGTCCAAATGAAGCTATCCTTTGTCCTGATTCATTTCAAAGCATGTATACTCAGATGCTTTGTGGCCTAATCATGCGCCATGAAGTTCTTCGAGTCGGAGCGGTTTTCGCTTCCGGGCTTCTTAGAGCCATTAGGTTCCTTCAGCTGAATTGGGCTGAATTAGTCCATGACATTGAAACAGGAACCCTAAACCCAAAAATAACTGATCCTTCTATCAAACAGTGCATGTCCAAAATACTTAAACCAGATCCCGAACTCGCGAATTTCGTTACAAAAGAATGTTCAGGAGACAATTGGGAACGTATAATCCCAAGAATTTGGCCTAATACAAAGTACCTTGAGGTTATTGTCACCGGTGCTATGGCTCAGTACATTCCTACCCTTGATTATTACAGTGGTAACCTTCCAAAACCATGTACAATGTATGCTTCATCTGAATGTTATTTTGGTCTTAATCTTAAGCCTATGACAGAACCAAATGAAGTTTCTTATACCATTATGCCAAACATGGGTTACTTTGAATTTTTACCACATGATGATTCATCGCATATAACTCTCTCACGTGACTCACCTCCAAAGCTAGTAGACCTTGCTGATGTCGAAATCGGTAAATCTTACGAGCTTATAATCACAACATATTCAGGTCTTTGTCGTTACAGAGTTGGTGATATTCTTCAAGTGACTGGGTTTCATAACTCCGATCCTCAATTCAAATTCGTGAGACGAAAGAACGTGTTGTTGAGTATCGACTCGGATAAAACAGATGAATCTGAGCTTCAAAAAGCTATTGAAAATGCTTCTGAATTGTTAAAGGAGTTCAAAACAAGTGTTGTTGAATACACTAGTTTTGCTGATACAAAATCAATTCCTGGACATTATGTGATTTACTGGGAGCTTTTGATGAAGGATTCATCTCATCCTCCAACAGAAGAAGTGTTGAATCAATGTTGTTTGGTAATGGAAGAGTCTTTGAATTCTGTTTATAGACAAGGAAGAGTAGCTGATAATTCAATTGGACCATTAGAGATTCGTGTGGTAAAAAATGGCACGTTTGAGGAACTAATGGATTATGCAATATCCCGTGGTGCAAGCATTAATCAGTATAAAGTTCCTAGGTGCGTGAGTTTCACTCCTATAATGGAACTTCTTGACTCTAGGGTGGTATCAGTTCATTTTAGTCCTGCTCTACCTCATTGGACTTCAGAACGACGTCGTTGAAGGGTTGTGTAATAACGTGTATAGCATGCAGCATGCATAGCACGATATCTTTATAATATGCTAGTAATAATAATAAAAAGCAAAATGGAAAATTTGCTAGATGGAGATGTAAGATAAATGTGTGTTAGTGTGTTAAGTGTAGTTAACTTGTTGTTATGATCAATATCAGATCTAAGATTATGATTAAGTATGTGTAATTTTTGTTGATTTGATATATCAAAAGTATGTTCCCTATTTTAGCTTTTGAATGTTTTTATTTCTCCTTTTTGTTTCGACTTTGATAAAAGTTTTATGCCCTTTAGCTTCAATGGTTTTCAAATGGCAGTGCAGGATGTAATTGTTGTGATGTAAAATGTTTGTTTGTTTTTAGTCTGGAAGTGATGTATCTCTTTACATTTAGAAATTTAAAAAACGTTTAAAGCTAAGATAATCGAAACCGTTCATGTTTAGTGCGTTTGGATTTGATAGAAATGTTGAAGTCATGATGTGATCAATCAATGATCAAAGTATTTTTTGGTAGTGTCCTTTATCTCTATTTCTATCTTAAGAGAAAATTACTGTACAAATTAATTATATTGATTACAAGAATATTGATGACATATCAAGACTTATATAGTTAATGAAAACAACCAACTAATGTAACTAATTCTTTTTTGGGATAAAAATGTAACTAACTTTTACCATCTATTATATCTTGCAACTAGGGATGACCCAACACATTAGGAGATTTAATGTAAATTTAATGACTATTGTTAGGTTTAATTGGTTACACATGTATTAATGTATATTTCATAATAGAGGGAAGATATGTGTGACTTTTAATCAAACTTTAGGGAGGTTATTGTAATTTTCTCAAGTATTTTTGTAAAATTAATAAATTTTGGTTCTTTTTATTAAATTTGTTTTTTTTTTACTCACTAAGTTTGAAATTTGAAACAACTATGAACTCTTCCAATAGGCACTATGCGGGTGTATTCTTGTGCACGTGCTACATATTCTGTCGGTTGCACTAGGTTGATAATTTTATCAAGAAAAATTAAATATTATGAAAATCAAGTAATTATAATTCTTGTTTGAGGCATTATGTTTTTGGAAGTATCTCACAAGTCACAAGACCTTTATAAAGCAGTGGTGAAGACGGTTTAGTGCGAGGCAGCGTGATGGAAGGTATTTGACAGCCTTAATATTATTTTGCAATGAAAACTCTGTTATTTTAGATTACTTTGGGTACCTTTTTTAACTAACATCTTTCACTTTCTCTTTACCTATCTGATGTAATTAAGTAGAAGGCAAGAAGAAAATTAAGCTTAAAAAGGCAAAATGGAATAATATTAGACAGTGCTCTAAAAATGATATCATTTTTACATCTAGAAAACCACAAATTAAGTTAGTTCAATAAATCCTTCAAAAAAAAAAGTTAGTCCAATAAAATTAGGCTACTCTATATTAGATATTTAAAGATTAAATGCTTTGAATTATCAAATATATTAGGTATTTAAAGATTAAATGCTTTGAATGTTGGGTCTTTTAAGAGTTTCATCTTGCATGTCATTTCAATTTTTAGACTAAAACCATATGTATTAAAACCCTTTTAACATGTAGCCTAAAACAATTACCGGTGATTACTAGATTTTTTATTAAATAACAAATGTTTGTATGTTAGTTGTTACATTAATTTTTTCTTATTGTTAGAACTTTTTTGTTTTGAGAGATCTTATTGTTAGAACTTGAAACCTTAAATACCCAACTTCATATTCTTAATTCTTAACTCAAATCCCTTAAAAAAAATTGTAAATGTTTGTGTTCAAATCCCTTAAAAAAAATAAAAAATAAATGTGTATTTAGTCCCACGTCAACTCCCCAACAATATCATTTGTCCATGAAATTAACCAGGCATAGAAAATGTACGGATACACACCACATACATTTTTTTAGGGGATCTCAACTTGACTGTGAATTTGTTTCTGAGTCTAATACTCTATTGTGGGCGATATCACCCTTCTACAATTTGATGTGGCGTCCAACTGCATTATCAATATTACACATAGAAAAAATAGATAGCTGATTGATATAGAAACAGACAAGAAAAGATCCAAATAAAAAATGAAATACTTATTTTTTGGAAAAGGAAATACGGTCATATCAAGAAGTATCCATTTTTAAAAAAAAACAAAAAAATAAAAGAAGTATCCATTAACGTAAAACAAACCAAAAATATTTATTTCTGTATATACTGTGGATAACATTTTTGCACACATATTAAATCATATCTTTTTTTTAGTAAACGTTAAATGATATCTTATCCTTTCAAAACAAATTTGAATCATATCTTATCATGTTGATATTTATAGAGATATTTAAGTATTTAATATTGCTTTCTGTAGAAAAAAAGTACTATTTAACATTGGTTTCCCTCTAAACAAAAGTATTTAACTTGAAAAAATTACATCATTGAGTGGTTTAATTAAAGAAAATTAAGAAAAGACTAGTGAGTGTTTGTAATGTCGTTTATAATGAATTATTATGGCAAGTTTCTACTTGCCCATCAACAAAAAGTTGGTAGAGTTATCCATGGTGAATTAAGATCAAAATCATTCATATTTTATACTAAATAGTAGAAAATAAATAAATTATTTTTATTGATGCCAACTCAATCTAAATAACTGTATTCACCTTTTGTTGATGAGTATTAATGTACTTGTCGTCATAAGTACCACTCCTTCCCATTCTCTTTTATAAGAGACCAATGTGTCAACAAAAGTTGATGTATTTGATACATATTATAAACCACATACATCAAATTTTGTTGACTTACATGTCATCTATAAAAAGGATCAGATGAAGTATTAAAAGAAATGCATATATTAGTTTATTTGAATTCCCCTAATGTCGGCTCAACATATTTTGAAGCCTAAAGTGGTTTATATTATGAGACTTTTTTTTATAAAAGAAGTGAAAATAAACGTAGCAGGTCTGACAAAAAAAAAAAGTTGATCACTCATGTATTAATTTTTTTTTGTTGACAGAATATTAAAATTCTATATCACTCTTAAGATGAAAAAAAAAGTCACATAATTGCATTATTATTAGAGCAAGGACAGCTTTTAATTTTATTTTTTCTAAAAATAAAAGGCCTCGTGTAACCTTAAAATTATAAGTTTTTTGAATTAGGAAGGTTGCTCTTGAGGCATCCTATAATTGCTTAATTTTACAACTATATCGTTGGTTGAACAGTGGTTAAGTGTCGTCCGTCACAAAACAGTAGTTAAATATCATTATATACTTTTTAGGTCGGTCAAATTACTTTTTAAATTGGTCCAACCAATTTAAAAAATCTCTCTAACCGTAGCTAACCGCCGTTATGGGTGTTTTCGTTAGTTTAAGGTGCCTGAGAGCAAATCGTGGGTGTATAATGAACGATTTTCTTGTATTAGTTATGAATTGGGCCTAAACCTCATGAATTTAGCCCACCAATGGTCTTTTGTATACCTAAAGGAGTAAATAGGCAATTACCCCCTGAAATTGTAAGTTTCATCAATTACCCCCTGAAATTAACAAAACTTCAATTACCCCCCTGAAATGGC
>Ga0315915_1000361_pt1 | contig 44307 bp, 23 predicted proteins | sample MpolbnodulesMG_FD_207738 | JGI IMG/M metagenome (GOLD analysis project Ga0315915, IMG submission 207738) | Medicago polymorpha root nodule microbial communities from Los Angeles, California, United States - branched nodules | ecosystem: Host-associated > Plants > Roots > Nodule | place: USA... | reverse complement strand
TTTAGGCTTATTAAAATATGGCATAAGCAGCTTATGAAACTATGATAAGCTATTTTTATTTATTTACCCAAACACCTTTAAAAAGGCTTATGAGAGTAGATAAGTTCACATAAGCTCAAAATAAGTCAATCCATACGGGGCCTAAGTGATTAACTCATGCATGCTTAGGAGTTTTTTTTACTTCGCTAGTATTTGGACCCGTGCGATGCACAGGAAGTTGATTATCTCAATGACTAACAAATATGGCAGTTTATCATGAAATGAAATAATAATTGTTGCACATGAGTTAATGCTTCTAGAAGACGACGACAACAACAACAACCAAACATTATTCCACTGAGTGGGCTTGACTACATGGATCAGAATACTTCATATTGTTCTATCATAAATCATGTTTAGATCAAGCTCATTAATCTATAAATTTTTCCTGATTGTTACTCTTATAGTTCTTCTAGGCCTTCCTATACCTCTTGTAATATGACCATTCTCTATTTGATCTACTCTTCTTACTATAGAATCTACAGGTTTTCTCTCTACATGTCCAAACCACCTAAACCTATTTTCCATAACATTTATGCTATAGGAGATACCTCAACTATCTCTACAATGTTGCTATTTCTAATCTTATCTCATCTAGTTTTACCACACATCCAACACAACATTCTCATCTCCGCACACTTACTTTATTCTCGTGTTGGTTCTTAACCGTCAATGCTCTGTTCCATAAAACATCGTTGTTCTAATAACTGCTGGTATTTTTCACTTCAACTTAAACGGCACGTTTGTATCACAAAAAAACATTTGAGGCTTTTCTCCATTTCTACCATCCAACTTTAATACAATGGTTTACATTTGTTTTTGTTTCTATGTCATTTTGTACTATGAATCCAAGATTATTTTTTTGTTAAAACAATGAACCCAATATATTTAAATTGTGTAACTTGTATGATAGGATCTCAAACTTTCACCTCTAAGGTTGAACTACTTCGTCTTTTGCCGAAATTACATTACATATACTATGTCTTGCTTCTATTCAAGCGAAAGTCTTGCGTTTCTAAGACTTGTCTCCAAATCTCCAATATCTCATTCATCTTGGTGCTAGCTATTGGATGAATTTTGTAAGTACATCCAAAACTAATGTAAAAAGATAAGAGATTAGGGTTGACTCTTGGTCCAATCCTTGTTATGAAAAAATCATTGATAGGGATTAGGGTTGACCCTTGGTCCAATCCTTGTTCTGAAAAAATCATTGATAGGGATTAGGGTTAACCCTTGGTCCAGTCCTTATTATAAAAAATCATTGATAATGCTTCCAAAAGACAAATGATAAAACACCCGAACTAATTTAGACTGCAACAACATTTTTGCTCTAAAAAGTTGTCTAAGACTTGAGAACTATTATAAATAAGTTAAATAAGATACGCGATCATTTTCTAAGAGAAGAACTTTTATAAATAAGATACGCGATCATTTTCTTAAAAAAATAGAGAAACAACAAAAAATTATGATGGAAATGTGCAACAACTTTTTTGCCTCCAAAAAGTTGTCTAAGAAACTTAAGATCTTTTATAAATAAGATACGCAATCATTTTCTAAAAAAATTGTGAAACAACAAAAAATTATGATGAAAATGTGCAACAACTCTTTTGACTCAAAAAAGTTGTCTAAGAAACTTAAAAACTTTTATAAATAAGATACGCGATGATTTTCTAAAAATATATAGAAACAACAAAAAAATTAGGAAGATAATGTGTAACAATTTTTTTTCCTCCAAAAAGTTGTCTAAGAAATATAAGAACTTTTATAAATAAGATAGGCGATCATTTTCTACAAAAATAGAAAAACAACAAAAAATTAGGAAGGAAATGTGGAACAACTTTTTTGGTTCCAAAAAGTTGTCAAAGAGACTTAAGAACTTTTATTAATAAGATAAGATAGGCGATCATTTTCTAAAGAAATAGAAAAACAGAAAGAAAAAAAAGAAAAAAAGAAAATGTGGAACAACTTTTTTGGCTCCAAAAAAGTTGTCTAAGAGACTTAAGAACTTTTATAAATAAGATTTGACAAAGAAAGTTACTTTAATTATTTAATTATATTTTATTATGTAGAAATTTATATAAATTTTAGAGATACTTAAAAAAAAATAGAGTTAATTGATCAAACCGACTCTCTAATATATCTGATGTATGAAAAATAACCTTATAAAATAAAAAACTAAAAAAATTATGATAAAGGTTATGAATTTGGATTTTATAAACAATTTATAATATTCTAACCATAGTGAGAAAAAATCATGATAAAGGTTATGAATTTGGAATTATGCGCCCCGTAATTATGATTTTTTTAAACAATTCATAATTAATTCCTTCCTTGTTTAAAAAATTCAAAATTTCATGATAAAGGTTATCATAATATTCTAACCATAGCTAAAAAAATTATCGAACAAAATTTGATTCGTGGGTATATGCTTGCTCGGAACAAAGTTACAATTTTGCATGTTTTAGTTGAATAATCAAAATAAATTGGGACGTCTTTAAAATACTATGAAACTTTTTAGGTCCTTTCTATGCATCTTTATAGACGTTTCTGCAAACAATCAACTCAAAATTTGATTTTTAGGTCGAGATATTCGTTGTTTTGTTTTTTGACGTTTGAAAAAAATTCATATTTAATATGTCCTTAGTCGAAAAATTCTAATTTTATGTGCAAAGCCACATTTTACGTTGTTCGCAAAAAATATGAAAAATTCAACCTCTAGGTCACTCTTATGGAGTTGGGAATAACATGAATTCAAATATAAGAAGAATCACAAATTATATGATTATAATCTCTGTTTTTTATTTTACAACGTCAATTTTTCAGACATTGTCTATATTACAGGGTCAATTTGAACAATTAACTATAAATGTTAAAAATTCGATATAATAAACTGAAAAAGTAGCATAAGAATGGAATATAATTTAGTGTATTTTAAAATTTTACTTACACTAACTATATATATAAATTAACATTATATTTTGATCCGGAGTGGACTTGAGACGAAGGTCGAAGTTGGTTGATGATAGAGGGGTACAACATCGCTACTCCATGTTGAGTGGGTTACCTGCAAAAACTACGACTCACATTAGTAGGAGTTTTAGGAGAAAGGTTTAATTATATTAGAGAATGTACCTTTCACCTAGTGTTAGAGAAAATGCATTTCACCAAGCGACATGCAAAGAACGTCAAGTTTTATGATAGCTGTTTTGTTGTTGTGATCCTAACGTAATTTACGATTTACTGTTTAATTAGTATCAGAAGACAATTTGATTATTGAGATTTATCCGATGTGTAGTTGGAACGCGGTATATCTTGATAGGTTGATTGCGGACCTTTTTGGGATAAGCTCTAGGTTCAATCTGAAACATTATTTTTCTTATAAATTAGGTTAATTTTCTTTATGTATAGCCATTAGCAATTAATTTTGTTTATTGGTAGTTTAATATTTCTTCAATATTAATATTAACAATACTAAATAATAAGCATCTTGAATTTTATTTTATTTTAACAAGCCAAAATAAAATTAATATATCAAAAGGAGTGATTCATCTCGCACAAGGTGTGCAATAGAGAATCACTCAAAGTTTGTACAATGTCAAAGCACTAATGCCGCAAACAAACGGACAATAAAAACAGAAGAAAAACTGCAAAGTTACAATAAAACTCTCATGCAAAGTAGAGAATGTCTCCACCAGTCGTGATAGCTCAAAGAAGAGGTTTATAGTCACGGTTTCGTTTTCTACTTTATTTTTCTTTCCCTTAATTCATTTTTTTTATTTTACACTTATTTTCCAACCAAATGAAACATCATGGAAAGTGAATACAAGCTAACACAACAGAGTGGCCCTCCATGATATAAAATTTAATGAAATCATAACAGAAGAGTGTGTGATCCTGAGAATATAAAATATAGTACAGTAGTACGTGAGCATATGTTCGTTTCGTCCTGATAATATTTTCTTTGAGAAAAATCCCCATGTGCTTGTTTTGTCGGCTGTGTGATGGCACGACCTTTCTTATTGATCGACATAATGACAACATATGCATCGTACTAGATTTTATTAAACAAAAGAGAAATGATTTTAAACATATATTTTGTAGCAACTATTTTACCAACTCAATGTATATTATATATATGAGTATTTTCGTAAAAGCAAAAGAAAAAAAAGCTTCAAAATACTACGCCAATATATCTTAGAGGTATTTTAACAACGAGTATTTCTAAATTGTTGAAAAAGTTATCTCAAAAGTGATGTTAATATATCATAGCTCTAAACAAAATGCAATATTTTTGATAAAACAAATTTGTTTCGTTTATAATTGTTATTCTTTTATACATTGTTTTTAACTGTTATTATTTTTTGGTTTTTCTTTCTTGTTTTTAAAATCTTTTATTACTTAAAGTAAACCGTAAGCAATATTTTGCTCTAGATTTACCTTAATTTCTCTGCTTAATTTTACTATAATAACCCTAATTAATTTAAACAAAATGTTAATTGTTATGAAAATCAAAATAAACAAATGGCTCCACCAAAATAAGTAAATACTCCTAATTTTTCTGCAAAATAAACAGATCCTCCTATTATTTTCTTTTATTAAAAAACAAAACAAACCTATTATTTATTAAAAACAAAAGAAAATTGTCTCCTATTTTTTTATGAAACCTAAACTAAACTAATTACCCTATTTTTTTTATGAAAAACAAAAAAACCTATTTTTTATTAAAAACAAAAGAAAGTCGTCCCCTATTTTTTTTATGAAAATCGTCCCCTATTTTTTTTTTATGAAACCTAAATCAAACTAATTACCTTATTTTTTATGAAAAACAAAACAAACCTATTTTTTATTAAAAACAAAAGAAAATCAACCCCTATTTTTTTATGAAACCTAAACTAAACTAATTACCTTTTTTTTTTTTTTATGAAAAACAAAAAAATCTATTTTTTATTAAAAACAAAAGAAAATCGTCCCCTATTTTTTTTATGAAAATCGTCCCCTATTTTTTTTTTATGAAACCTAAATCAAACTAATTACCCTATTTTTTTATGAAAAACAAAACAAACCTATTTTTTATTAAGAAATTCGTCCCCAATTTTTTTATGAAATCTAAATTAAACTAATTACCCTATTTTTTATGAAAAACAAAACAAACCTATTTTTTATTAAAAACAAAAGAAAATCAACCCCTATTTTCTTATGAAACCTAAACTAAACTAAACTAATTACCCTATTTTTTATAAAAAAACAAAATAAACTAATTACCCTATTTTTTATAAAAAACAAAATAAACCTGTTCTTTTGTTAAAAACAAAAGAAAGTCGTCCCCTATCTCTTATTACTAAATGTTAACCCGTAACCCAAAACAAACTCTAGATTTAACCTAATTTTTTCGCCTCACTTTACTATATTAACCCTAGATTTAATTTAATCAAAATGTTTCTTGTTTTTATCGCTCCTATTGTTATGCAAGGCAAAATAAACGGATCGTTGTTCAACAAAATATCCTATTTTTCATAATACTATCAACTACTCTCCTTACCTCCTCTGATACGAATTTAAACAAAATGTTTCTTATTTTTATCGCAAGCAAAATAAACAGATCGCTCCTATTATGCAAGGCAAAATAAGCAGATCGCTCCTATTGTTATGCAGAGCAAAATAAACAGATAGGAGATGAATTTTTCGTGCTTATCAAGATGTTTCATGCTTAACAAACTGTCCTATTTTTTATGAAAAGAAATAAACAGATCGTTTCCGAATATGCAATCCTTTCCTACGTAATTTTTTTTGCTATTTTTATGGAAAGGAGTAAACAGATCGTACGTAACAAAATTTGCTATTTTTAATTGAAAAGAATAAATAGAAGGTTTCCTTCTGATACAAACAAAATATCCTATTTTTTATGGAGAGAAATGAACAGATCGTTTCCTGATACTATCAACTATGCTCCCTACCTCTCTTACTTATATCTTACTTATAAGAAATTTAGAAACAAAATTTCTTAATTCTATTCTCAAAATTATATTTCGCGCTAATTCCATTTCTATTTAATTGTTGTGTTTTTAATAGACCTGTGCGATGCGCGGGTTAAAAGTCTAGGGTCGATGTCATGAAAATATTTTAATATGGTATAGTACAAACGTTTGTGGTAATTAATATTATGAATTGAATTATACTATTTTTTTCATTCAACTCAACTATTTTGATACATATTTGCACTTAATATATTTATCGATATGACTTGTGCGTTAGCACGGATGAATGTTATAGTATAACCAAATTTTATGAGTTGGGCAACATTTCTCTTTTACGACCAAGGACTATATCAATTACCACTATCATTACTAAAATTATTGAAGTAGATCAAAACAAATCTTTGCAAAACAAAAACCTACAATCCTGGCATAAATTTGTTTTTTGATCATAAAGTTGGATATTTACAACCTAGCTTAGATCTAGTTGTAGTGTGAACCACGTTCCAATGGAATAAAATATCATGGAATTCAGGAAGCAATTGCGAGGGAATTCATATAAAAACAATCAAATCATCATCTTCATCATTAATTAAAAACAATATTGGTGTTTTGGTATATCCTCTCCTTCCAAGTGGAGACGTGCCAGCCGCGCACTCTACCCACATAACGTGTTTTGATTCAGGAAAGATATGATGTTAACTAATTTGGTGATTTTTTTCTTTTCTTCATGCATCCATCGACTCTTATTTACTAACTACAACTACAGGTAACTGCTAAAAATATGAATTATATGAGAAAAAATACTTCAGTTCGGATATAATATATATTGACATAATTATGAGATCGCTAGCTCATGAACTTGATTACAGAACTGAGGTAGGTGACTTGAAATCCACCAACATTGGTTTATATGTCAAGCATGATGGATGAAGACAGTCAGAGAAGTTGTTGGTTAGTACATCAATGGCTGAATCTTGACTTGTATTTTAAAATTATTTCATACATCAAAATTTATGGGTTGGGGGGCTTATTTAGTAGTAGTTCCTAGTCATAGTCATATATAAACCACTATTTAACTAAAATGTGGGAGAAGCAAAGCAAATGTCACAGTCAGTGCAGCAAGATGGGTTGGTGTTTAGAATTTGGCGAAATTCATAGCCACCAACAACAACATTGAGAATTATTGAAACCAAATTTCACAGTGACTTGCATTCCATAAGGACCATTCTAATCAGAGGCGGATCCAGACTTTAGATATATGTAGAGCTAAAATTTCAAAAAAACAATAATACAGACTATATTAAAAATAAAAAAGAATATTGTTTGACACAATACATTACAATGAAAATTGTCTTATATCCATTTGTTGAAAATGAGATAAAATGACATCGTCGTCTTCTATCCATTTGTTGAAAATGAGGTAAAGCGACATCATAGCTAATTGTTAAAAGAACATCTCTTACAGGACGGACATTTAGCCACTGATCACTCATTTTGTTACATAGGTACTCTTCACAACTTTTATATCTGAAAAAATACGTTCAACACTTGCAGTTGCTATCGGCAAGAGCAAAACCAACTTCTAAAGTTCATAACCATAGCAAATGAGTTGCACTTATTTGTTTCCACATGTTTTGCACAAAGATCTGAAAACCCTTTCAACTTAGCAAATTTTGAGCCAGATCGAACATCTGTAACATAATTCTTAAGTTGAGTGTGTAACGTCACTTTCGGCACATCTATAAAATTATTTGAATAAAACTCAATCATCCTCAATAATTTGTTCACATCAAATACTACAAATGACTTTGCAGAACTCAAGCATGAAACACACTGTAAAAGTTTAGTATTCTACTCCTGCGTTTTACCTATTATAAAAAAGAAAAGAAAAGAAAAAGCACGTGGAACTATAGCTCCGCATTGCCCCAACATGGATCCGCCCCTGATTCTAATTTCTTGCGGTTCTTGCAAGCAACAACGAATTTTAAATTTAAATGAATATTAAAATGTCCCATGTTATACTATGGTTTGAGAACAAGTCAAATTTGTAAATTTATCGTGACCGGTATGTTTTTCAATCAAAAGAAATAAAATTCTATATTGTTGTTGTCATGTTCTCACGTGTTTTGTAATTACAGAAGTTTAACGAAAACTGACTGGATTTGCTAAATTGATAAAGTTTATATAAAATGTTGGTCACGATCATGTATTTAGGGTCGGTCCAACAAATCTACACACTTAAAAGTAAAATATGAATTGAGGTCTTTTAAAACTAACAGCAACAAAATGAATGTTTTTTTTAAAATTTGAATAGCATTGAACTTGATTATATGAAAGATGTCTTTGTTTGAAATTCAACTCAAATTTAATATGAATATATTTTTTATCTTGAACTCGACTCGTTTTAAATTCGCGAACATGGTTGAGTTCGTTAACCCGAAACACATACTTGAAAGTAAAAAAATAATCTAATTTAGTGGTAATCCATTGAAAATAAACTTACATACAACTGTGAGGTTCCGGGTTCGAACCCGGAACACGACGTCCGACCTTACAATTTCGGTATTTACCAGTTAAGCTAGAACTTCTAGACAAAGAAAATTAAATTTTAACCTTTCGATTAACATTTTAAAACCCAACCCACGAAAATGATTCTAAACTTTGAATAATCACCACCAACGAATAGAAACACAGAAGTTCTAATCACGTGGTCCCAACACTTGCTTGAAAGGAAGAACAAAGGTTAAAACCTAAGTTTTTCCCTAAAAAAAAAAGAAGGTTAAAACCTAAGTTTAAAAAAAGAAAGGAAACAAAGTTGAATGCTTTTCTCAATATTTAATTTAATAAATATGAAGGAAAAAAAACTAATTCAAGACAAACTATTTAATACTTTAATAAAAAATAGCAAATAAATGATAAACTAATTTACGATGAATGAGCTTATAATAAATATTGGATAAGCTACCTGATTGAATTTGTAATATTTGATAAAATTAGCGATTGAAATAACTTTTTTTTAGGGAAGTTGAACTAACTTTTTTTGAAGGAAGTTGAATAACTTATTAATATGAAATGACATAAAAATGATGCATTTAATTAATACTTTCATTTTTTCAATTAAGATCAGAGGGGCAAAATCGAAATAAATAAAGATAAGTAATAAGTTATTTGAATTACCTTATTTAAATTAGTAAAAATACTCCATCCAGTCTTTATTATAAGAAGAAAAACAAAAAATCATCAAAACTGACAATCATTGATTGTTGTAATTTTTTGAATGTTTTTACAAATATACCCTCATAAAAATTTGCGAAGTATTAAATATATCCACTACTATTGAAAAGACCACCATTAAACTAAGGTTAGAAATGTCTTTAAGCAATAAATATACCTTAAAAGTTGTGTCTTTTTCTTATAAATAGGACCAAATTATTTTTTGAAAATTTTCTTATAAATAGGACAGGAGGGAGTAAGATAAAACTCATGAGAAAATGATAATTATCAAATATGTATTTTTTTGTCTAGTAGCCTAGTAGATATAAATTCAGCTTTTAAAGTTTACGTGGACTAAAACATGTCCTTTTTAATCAAATGAATTTATATAGCTCAAAAAGGAGTCTTGCGAAACAGAGGCTAAATTTAATAAATAAGATAATTTAGAAGTTGTAGTATTAATAATTGAAGTGAGTAATGAGAAATTTCAAATTTAGAAAGAAAAGAAAAATGAACAAGTGGATAGAATTTACTCTTACCAATAACCAACTACCATAAACTAACCAACGATTAAGCAACGGCCACAACACTAGCAATATTTTCCTTTTTAAACACAACCGACACACACACACATTTCCATTCTCATTCATTACACTCTTTCTTTCATTCATTCAGATTCATTTACACATTTCCAAATATGGATCCCGTTAGCGAATGGGGTAACACACCACTCGTAACCGTCGACCCAGAGATCCACGACCTAATCGAAAAAGAAAAACGTCGCCAATGCCGCGGAATCGAACTCATCGCATCCGAAAATTTCACTTCCTTCGCCGTCATCGAAGCTCTCGGCAGCGCTTTAACCAACAAATACTCCGAAGGCATGCCGGGTAACCGTTACTACGGCGGTAACGAATTCATCGACCAAATTGAAAACCTTTGCCGTTCACGCGCTCTTCAAGCTTTTCATCTCGATCCACAATCTTGGGGTGTTAACGTTCAGCCTTACTCTGGTTCACCGGCCAATTTCGCTGCTTACACCGCCGTGCTTAATCCTCATGATCGGATTATGGGATTGGATCTTCCTTCAGGTGGACATTTGACTCATGGTTACTATACTTCCGGTGGGAAGAAGATCTCGGCGACTTCTATTTACTTTGAGAGTTTGCCTTATAAGGTGAATTCCACGACTGGTTTTATTGATTATGATCGGTTGGAGGAGAAAGCGTTGGATTTTAGGCCTAGGTTGATTATCTGTGGTGGTAGTGCTTACCCTAGGGATTGGGATTATAAACGATTTAGAGATGTTGCTGATAAGTGTGGTGCTCTTTTGCTTTGTGATATGGCTCACTTTAGTGGCCTTGTTGCTGCTCAGGTATTAACTTTCATATCAATTTCTATTTTTGATTCAACAGTTATATTTTATTAGATTCATAATTTATACAAAGTTTGATATCTGAATTTTAATTTAATGGATCTTGTTTGTTTCTTTGTATTTTACTTTTAGATCTGATAGTTTATCATATTAATAGATTTATACATTGTTGTTCTGTTGATTTGGAGGGTATGTTTTTTTAATCAAGTTTTTTTTTTTATTGGTTAGTTGTTTTCATCATAGTTTTTTACAGTGAATCTGCATTATTGTTTTTTTCATTTACAGATTATGTTGTTGTTATCTATTCCATCTGGATCCGTTGTTAAAGGTTAAATGTAAAATAGTTATGTATTTTGAAAGTATCAATAAACTTGTCTTTTAAGGTGACAATTGAATGGGGTTTATAAGCTCCCGTCATGGCTTAGGGTGTGGGTAAGACAATGTCTTACCTATAAACTCTTCTATGATTAACATTGATGCTAGGTTAAGTCCAAAAACGAAGAACATCAATAATATATAGGGCCCGTTTGAATTGGCTTATTTTTGAGCTTATGTAAATAAACCAGCTTTTATGTTAATTCCTAAGTTCTCACTAACGAAAATTGTATCTTCATAAGCTGCTTTTATGTTAAAATAAATGATAACTCTATTTATTTGTTGTGTACAGGAAGTTAATAATCCCTTTGAGTACTGTGACATTGTGACAACAACAACTCACAAGAGCTTGAGGGGTCCTAGGGCTGGTATGATCTTCTACAGGAAGGGACCTAAACCACCCAAGAAGGGTCAGCCTGAGAATGCAGTTTACGATTTTGAGGACAAAATCAACTTTGCAGTTTTCCCTTCCCTTCAAGGTGGTCCTCACAATCACCAGATTGGTGCCCTTGCTGTTGCCTTGAAACAGGCCATGTCACCTGGGTTCAAGGCATATGCCAAGCAAGTTAAGGCCAATGCAGTTGCCATTGGAAATTACTTGATGAGCAAGGGATACAGTCTTGTCACTGGTGGAACTGAGAACCATCTTGTGTTGTGGGATCTTCGCCCTCTTGGATTGACTGGTAAAGGATACCTCACCTAAAAATGATCTTGTCTGGTTTAAATTGCGTACTATTTCTGGAAACTTAATCTCGCGGTTTGATGTTTTTTGCAGGAAACAAGGTGGAGAAACTTTGTGACCTCTGTAACATCACAGTCAACAAAAATGCTGTTTTTGGCGATAGCAGTGCCTTAGCTCCCGGAGGAGTACGAGTTGGTAAGAAACTTTGTATGGACTTAACTTTATTTTCGGAGTCTAAACTTGGGATGCATTAACAGCAAGCAAGTTGTTGTTGTAGATTTTGTTGGAAAGCAATTTGATTGAGGATGCCTTTGTAATGTTTTTTTTATTTTTTTTATTTTTATACCAAGTAGTATTATTCGATTTGTTTCAGCTGACCATGTAAAAATTGTAAATTGTTGCTTGTGCAATGTGATTGTCAAAATACTTGTTTTTAGTGTATCCGACTCTACCTTTTACTCTTGTTACTGTATATTTTTTCCGATGTTTCTAAAACTTGTGCCTTTATTTTATATTTTACTTAAGGTAGCTGACTGGAGTTCTGTTAACAGGTGCTCCGGCCATGACTTCTAGAGGCTTGGTTGAAAAGGACTTTGAGAAGATTGGAGAGTTCCTTCACCGTGCTGTGACACTCACACTAGAGATCCAGAAGGAGCATGGAAAACTTCTGAAGGATTTCAACAAGGGCTTGGTGGACAACAAGGCTATTGCAGAACTCAAAGCTGATGTTGAGAAGTTCTCTTCTTCATTTGGTATGCCTGGTTTCCTGGTATCTGAGATGAAGTACAAGGACTAAACTTCCCTCTCAAATCAAACGTCTCACTCAATGTTTGAGACAAGGTGGAGAAAAATAAAATAAGCTTCTTCCTATTTTGAGTGTGATATCATGATGGTGTTTCAATTCAAAAAAATTAAGTATTGGATTTTGTTAGCCTAATCATATTTTTTCTTAAGAGTAGCATTGCATCAAAATGAATGTGTTATTTTCCTTTTGCTAAGAGGCTTGTATGTTTCATCATTTTATATAATACAAAAATGCACGCAAACAGCCTGCAACTACATGTTAAATTTAGCTAATAGAATAAAGTAGTGGTCTTTACTTTGTTTCATGTTGTTCAAACTTCAAACCCCAATCCCTGACGCCCCCTACTACATATCCGAAACTAACGTCTCTCTTATGCTTTACGTATTGTTTGGATTGATGGAAATTGAAAAGGAAGAAATAGTGAGAAGAGAAATTGAAGAAAAATATGTTATATCATTCCTTGTATTTATTTATAAAATTATAAAATGGGCTGAATTGAAATTTTTGGGTTTCACAATAAATTTCACTCCATTTTAGGTTAAATTTCTAGTATGGAGATTGGGCGACTTATCCTCCATTTTCCATTATTCGTCTTGCAAATTTGTACTTGAAGCTTTTGTATTTGGTCGAATTTTTTATATAAGCAAAAACATACATGTATTTGGAATGCATGTTCGTTTTTCCTTGTATAAAAAACTGGAACAGTGTATTATTATTGGTAATTGTTTTTCTAACAATTTTTTTTTTTGGCATAGTGTAGTTATTTAATTGATTGTTATTACTTATGTGTTAGGTCAATATGAATTTTCAAACGATTCTTGCCTAGCTATAATTGATTAATGCTGTGTTTGTTTGTGTGGGCATAGTACGTTGTTAGAAGTTAGCAATTGTAGCTTCTCACTTATAGAACAGAAAAAGGTTGAGGGTTAATCCTCATTCAAAACAAGTAGCTTCTTACTGCATGTAGCCATAAAATAAGTAGCTTCTCCCAACCATTTTCTTGTCATACCCTCTAAAAACTTGAACGATACCTTAATTGCTTATAGAAGAGAAAAAGGTAGAAGTCAGCTTAATCCTCATTCAAGCTTTCCAGAAGATGATTATTTTTTAGTAAGTAACTGAATTATTCTAATTTTAGGTTCCATATAGTTAACTCTCAAATAACAACCATCAAAAGCTTAGAGAAGAAAGAAATAAAAACCAAACTACACATGACTTATTGAAGTTGTAATTGGAAGGCATAGATTAAATGAGCTAGAACAATTCATGACAAACATAACTTAACTGATCAATTCAAAGTATCAAATATCAGTGAATAGTTCTAAAAACTAGATAAAAACAATGATAGGTAGCAACACATGGTTGACAATAACATATATTACAAATGTTTGCTTGGAGATGAATGAAAAATATATGGTTAGAAACATTTTCCAAAAGAGGTTGATGCTTGTGAATTGTGATGTTCTTCTTTATCTGATCTTTATGCTCCTTTCTTTGATACTAGCAAACACGTTGCTTTTCTCCTTCAGTATTTTGCTCAAAGTTTGATCTTGTCCTCTATCAGATTTTGGACACAGTGACTCCCCTCTTCCTCTTATTAATCTTTTTGACTCTTCTTTCCTCAAGTATCCATTCCTTCTTCAAAGATTTCCATCTGTTCTCAAAAGCGTCGCTTAGCCTCTTTGCAGCTTTGTGAACATCATCCTTCCAAGGGTATAATAATCCATGAGAGAAAACAAGTCTCACATCATCAGCAAATTCATCAGGTGTTGAATACAATCCCAACTTAGCTTCAATGTCCTTCAAACCCATATTTGCCTTCAACTTTGACTTGTTCTCTAAACAGTTTGACTTAGATAAACCCTCCAAAACCTTGAGATCAAGAGGGTGTTTCAGTGCCCACCCATCTCTTCCTTCAATCATCTTTTTCAATATAACCCAACATTGCATTTTCTTGTAATGCTCCATTGATTTCTTATTCTCCTCTTTTTTTATCAATTCTGTATCACCATCATTCTTCAAGGTACCCTTTGAGTCTTTTGCATCCTTTGAGTTTTCTTTGGAAAAAGTGCTTTTAGGGTTTTGATTGCCACTAGTGGTAGAAACAGCAGTTCTTGTTGTGGAGGAAAGATCATTCTCGATCATCTTGTTGTTTTGTTGAGACAAGGTAATTGTTGAATCTTTTGCATCAAGCCGGTAGCATGAAATTGTTGGCTTTGTAGAAGATTGTTCCACCCTCCTCCTCTTGTTGTCGCTTTGAGAATCATCGATGGTGAATGATCCACGTTTTTCAGAACCATGTGAAAAGGGAAGGTTTGTCATGAGCACTTTACGAGGTTGTTGATCCCAGGAAGCCATGAATTAACAATGCAAAGATTAGGGTTTTACGAGGTTGATGTTCAATCGATTAACTAATGAAACTAACTAGGATGTTTTTGTGACTGTGAAAGGAAACAATATCCTCATGTATATATAGCGCCAGAACCCTATATTAATTAACTTGTGCTTCAAGATTCTTTTTTATCATCAAAACTTTTTAATTAGATTTGTTTTCAAAATATTTTACTTTTTATTTTATTTGTTTTCAAAATATTTGAGATTTTATAAAAAATCAAATCTTTTAAAAATCAAATCAGTTTTCAATTTTAAATTCTTGTCTAATTCTTTTTTTTTTTTTACGACGACTTCTTATCTAAATTCTGGAGAAAACGGGGATTGAGTTTCTTTTCTTACCTTATTAATTTTTTTTACTGAGGAATGCCTTATTTATTAAAGGCTTAATTACACTTTTGACCCCTTAATTTTCCAAAGTTGTGATTTTGGCCCCCTAAAAAAACAACTCTTTTTTTAGGCCCCCTAAGTTTACTTTCTGTTGCAATTTTGACCCCCACGTAAATTTTGACCCAGTCAACGGACACGTGGGCACCACGTGTGTAATTTATTTGAATTTGATTTTTTAAATTATTTTTTGTTTTTTTATTACAAAAATTAAAAAAAAATTACTTTTTTAATTACAAAATAAAAAAAATTTAAAAATACAAAAATAATTAAAATATTGCACATGTGGCGTTGACTGAGTCAAAATTGAGTTAGGGGGCCAAAATTGCAACAAAAAGTAAACTTAGGGGACCTCAAAAGAGTTGTTTTTTTAGGAGGCCAAAATCACAACTTTGGAAATATTAGGGGGGCCAAAAGTGTAATTAAGTCTTTATTAAATAGGCCAAATACCATGTTTGGTCCTTTTAATATGACAGAATTCCCAAGTTAGTCCTTTAAGTTTCAAAAGTTTCAAATAGATCCTTTTAGTTTGACATAATTCTCAAGTTGGTCCTTTAAGTTTCAAATATGTCATTTTAGTTGATAAACTATTTCACCCTTACCCCTGCTGTTAGTTAATAATTAACTGATCCTGATGTAGTTGTTAAATTGTTAACTTGGATCAAAATGATGTCTTTTAAAATCTCTAGGGTGTTAAAACGTTACATTTAATGGCCACAAATGATCGTTCTAGCCTATAAATGCCGTTTAATAGTGCTAGAAAGACATTTGTTGTTGTAAATATCTTCCTTTCTAGCACTATAAATGATCATTTGTGATCATTAAACGTAACATTTTGACATCTGAAACTTTTAAAAGGCAGTTTTTTGATCCAAGTCAACAACTTAACGGCTACATCAGCATCAGTTAAAGGGAGACTGATAGCAGGGGTAATAGTGAAATAGTTTATCAACTAAAAGGACCTATTTGAAACTTTTGAAACTTAAAGGACTAACTTGGGACTTTTGTCAAACTAAAAAGACCTAATTGAAATTTTGAAACTTAATGGACTAACTTGGGAATTATGTCAAACTAAAAGGACCAAAAGTGGTATTTGACCTATTAAATACTAGCGGAAAGACGGACACTCACATGTCCGTTTTTTCCTCTTTTTATTGTGCTAATGCGTCTAGATTATCAATATTTTATAGAAATTTTGCATGTGAATTAAAAACGATATTTTATAAATTTATTTTGATATATTAAAATTATAAGTATAGATATTTATGATTTTCAAATGTGACAAACTCATCAAACCATATTCAATAATATAACAAATATAACAAAATTCTTATCTATTTTAATAACATCAACAATACATATATATAACATTATTATAGGAACACTTGTTTAAGAGTATAATTAGAATAACAAAAAAATCAGCCCAAAATTTTTCCAAAATCCTTTATTCTATAGAATAACATCAATTAAACCTGGCAAAAAAAAAATCAAATTTTTTGGTTACAAGGAAAACAAAACAGAAAGAAGAGTGGCATAGACACAAAACTTCATGAGAGGTCCGTTGATGAGGCTAACAGAATGGAGGGAGTCGGAGTAGCACACAAAATCAGTGATTCCCAAAGTATTAACCATACACAAACCATTAAAAATGGCAAAGAGTTCAGTAAAAAGAATATCAAATGAATTAGCAATAAATCTGGAGAAACCAGAGATGAAAAAACCATTGTTGTTCCTAAGAAGACCACCAAATCCGGTTCGCGGAGGATTGCCACGACAACTCCTATCGACGTCAAGAATATAACAAGAATGATTACGACAATTCCATTTCACTACTTTGTCGACGCCATCAGCAAGGGAAATATGGTGGAGGAAGGTGCGGTTGATGACCATGGAATTCTGAATATTGAAGGCGAGGCGATTAAGAGACCACATTTCATTGTTGAGACACATTAAGTTGCGGTGTCGCCACACCCACTAAACACCAGCTGAGAAAGCAAGAGATTGAACCTGTAAGGCCATTTTTTAACCAAACATAAGTGTTTATTTCTGCAAAAAATCATCAGAGTTGAAACCTAAGTGACACCAAATTCTGGAGGAGTGCGGACAATCACGAATACAATGAAGGAATGTCTCTTCCTGCTGGTCGCAGTGAGTGCAAACAACTAATTGAGCAATGTTCCTTTGCATTAATAAAGATAGAGTTGGAGCTGCATCATGACAGACCAGCCAAACAAGGAATTTATATTTTTCCTGGAGGCGCAATTTCCAAATCCATGACCATGAATGGTGAGAGGTGAGAGGCGGCGGCGGTGGTAGCTGCCGGTTGAGAAAGGAGACAGTCATAACCGCTTTTAGTTGTGTAGACTCCATTTTTGTTGTGACACAAATCAAATTATAATAAGAAGATATTTATTTTTCCTTTTTATATTAGTATTGAATCGTTAAACTAAGAACATATGCTTTTGAAATTTTAAATTTCTACATGAATCCTAAAAGGGTTGAATTATGTATTAAGAAAAGATTTTTATTGATTTTTTTTTCTCTTTATCAAATGATTGTTAAAACATATATCCAATTCATGAAAAAGAATTTGATTGTTTTTCCGACTAAATCAAGTACACTTTGTACCCAAAAAAAAACTGCAGTGCACTTCGTAACAAAAAAATCGCCGTACACATAAGCTTCTAAAATGGTAGTAAATTAATAAGAACCCGTTAAATTGATCCCACATGTACATATTATTTAATTTATGTATAATTTTTTAATAAAACTACTTATTAATAAATTTTAAATTAAAGATAGTCAGAATATCATGAATCTGAAATGTGGGACTAACTTATAAATATTTTATTTCTTCTTTTGATTATGAGACTCGTTGTCGGTAATTAATAGGTGATACTTGTGAAGAGAGAGAATCATTATATAATTGCCAGTAATTAATAGGTATCTATGTATAGAATGAAAGGAAACTCTTGAGCACATGCTTTTTAAAAGGAAAATTCTATGGTGAAGTGATGAAAATGATTTTTTTAGTAAAGTTAACACTGTAACATCAAAAATGTAATGAGTAACACCCCACTGTTTGTACAATGACATCAAAAGTTTAGTCCTCATAGTATCATCAATTCATCAGATTAATAAGACTGCACTTAATCTAATTTTATCTTACCTTGTTTTATGCGTAACACCCAACAAAGTGTAACACTTAAGACTATCACATAATATCATCAACTCTATTTGCATGTTAAAGATTCCAACGATAAAATAATACATGTAAGTCCAAGATATTGCAAACATTACTAGATGAATTACTATTGATCATTAATCAGTAATCAACAATTTAAAAATGAATCAGACATTAAGATCAAAATTAACTTTTTTCAAAAAAGTCAGTTTTCTCCCTTTTAAAATTGACATAGAAAGTTTATGATAGAATAGATTGAGATTTCTCAAAGTTACCATAAAGATTTGTGCAGTCGTTTATTCTATTATTGATCTTATCATTGTAACATTCTTTGGTAGATGTAATAGTTAGAGACAAGTTGAGGCAAAGCGAATTTCATAATTGATTCTATTCAAGATGAAGATCCATATATCAAGATTTCTTTTCTTTCAATGGTAGATCCTCGCAAGTTTCTCAAGAACACTAAAAAAAATTGATGATATTATTCTTTCTTGAAGTTTATATCAACATTTTAGCTTCTATCCATTTCAAAAATTTGAAAAATGGATATTTAAGAAATTTTATTCTATTTAGTTTGATTGATATTGTAGTTTCTGTATAAAAACACATGGTTAAGAAAATAGCCGATCTTTTTCGTTGATCACCAAAGGTTGTTGGATTTAATAGTTAGTTATAATTAATTAGTTGTAGTAATTAGTTATGTTTTTTAGAAGAGTGATTGGTTAAGTTACACTAGTTAGTTGTTCTCATCGTAATGTAAACAACAATTCTCAATATAGAAGAGCAATATCTTCTTCCTTTATTTTTTATATTAACATGATTATGAATGGACTATCATTGAATTTTATCACACAGCCGTTAACATATCACAATTTTTTTTTCCTAAAATAACGATACTTGTTCATTTAAATTGGGATAATAAATTGGAATAAAAAAAATGTTCACAATGAAAATTTATGTGTATGAATAGTATGATCAGGCCCGGCCTTGAGGGAGTACAAGGTGCTCAACTAGGCCGGACCTCAAACGAAAAATTAAGTCTAATACTCACCCCACTTAAATAAAAAATAAATATGTTATCTTATTTTCTTTCTTCAATACACGTTTTAGATTTTTTCTAAACTCCAGTTCTCATTTTTGTATATAAATCTGATCCTATCAAACCACCCCTAATTTGTATAATCACTTAATCAGTCAATTTAATCTCTTTCACTTAATTTTTTTTTAATTCCTTTCATATCTAGAAGTTCTTCTGATTCTGTTTTTTTTTAATGAAGTTTAGCTACTCAAAAAAATTACGTTTTATTTTACTAGGAGCCTATTTTAAAAAGAGAGCTTAACCTCCTATTTCACAGGAACGACCTGTATGATATTTGTATCCATCTTGTTAGATGAATCTAATACTCATGTTCACCCATATTCATATTGTATTCTTTAAATGGATAATCTCTGGATTTTTTTTAAAGAAAAAATCATTATTTATACTTGAATAGAAGACAAACGTACAATAAACTGCGCCGCTAGACATTTTTGAATGACAAAATCAATCATCGTAAACACAACGTTTATGGTTCTAGGAAACATGATATTGTTATACATGACCTTTTAAACTCTGATTAATATTTGCAATTATCTATGGATAATATGTATTCTTTTTAAATGGTTTCTTTTTAAAAAAATAATTATTTTTGTTGTAACTGCGCAGACTTTCTTCATCCTTTTTATAATGACACAAAAATGTTACCTTTTTGTTTTTTTAAGGAAAAAATGTTATCACTTAAAATTTCCATATATTTCACTCAATTTAACAACTAGTTCCTATCAAAATAAAATACATCTCAATCAACTTTTATTTTAGACTTGTTCAGTTGATTCTTACTTAGCTTATCTATATTCACTTTATTACTAAAATCAAGTACATGATGAGGATTAACATAATTTTTGATGAATTAGTTAGTATTTTAAAACTCATATAACTTTTTTAGATTAAATATATTCTCTATTATCCGTTAAGTCATCTTTGTTTCTTTTTCCAACGGTCATATAGCCTACCAAATCCAACAACCAAATCAAGTAGAGCAGCAATCAATATATTACCGTTACTTTGAATCTTTGTTCATTAGTATAAATAACATCCTTAAAACTCGACACTCATAAATCTCATCTCATAAGAAAGAACATAGAAAAGTAGAGAAAATGAGTCAACAACACCAATACAACATTCACAAAGCATTCTTGTTCTGCAACTACATACTCTTATCTGCATCCTCAAGTTGCATCTTCCTCACTCTCTCCCTTAACCTTTTCCCTTCAATCTGTGGCTTCTTCTTCATTCTCCTCCATGCATTCACCATCGCCGGAGCTGTTTCCGCCTCTGCATCATCATCAATAACCACTCTTACTCGTTGGTACTCTGCACACATGGTAGTCACTGTGCTAACTGCTATATTTCAAGGTTCAGTTTCTGTGTTGATTTTCACAAGAACTGAGGATTTTCTTGCAGAGTTGAAATCATATGTGAGGGTAGAAGATGGTTCTGTTATATTGAAACTATGTGGTGGATTAACTATTTTAATATTTTTGTTGGAGTGGGTTGTTTTGATACTTGCGTTTTTCTTGAAGTGTTATTCTTACCATGAAGGTGGTGATGGTGCTATGAGAAGTGGTAAGGTTCAGAATGAAGAAGAAGATTTGAAGGATTGGCCATTGTCTTTACAAGTTTAGTTAATACTTCTTCAGCTGATTTAAGTGCTTATTATTTTATTCATTCATTTGTTGGATTTCAACCCTTTTATTCTTGATGATGTTGTGATTATCATCCCAACCTTGTTAAAAAAATTATATATAAATGCTTAAGGTGCTGATTTTTTTCTTCCATAAATTCTCTGTCCAAAATTTTATGTTCGCTAATGATTAGACCTCAATATATATAATAAAAAATTCAACATTGCTATAGTTGAGGGTATTAGGGTAGTGGTGGTGGTATCAAAATTGGTCAAAGCAATGGCGAGCGAGATCAATCGTTGAATTTAGTTTCGTCTCAAAAAGCATTTCTCATAAAAAATTGGAATTTAAACTAATAACTATAGGCTTGAAGGAACATTATGCACCATTGTTTGGTTGAAAAATTGGAACAATGAGAGGAACAACCCCAAATGTTAGCTGATCAATCGGTAAAGAGAAACAATTATCAGTTCAATTTGTTGTTGCTATAGTAACATATACAATGGTACTCACAACTCAAAAAATAATTCATCTACCTTGGAAAAAACTATAAGAAAACATCCAAAATGTGTTATACAGCAAAAACAACATGCTAAATAAAAGCAAATTTTAGGAAATGTAACAATCTAGGAACAATTTATTATGGGGCTCCTTTGCTATGAACAACATCAGCGGCATTGGATTGGGCTTGAGAGGAAACATTAGCACCAGAAAGAGTAGCTGCCTCAGTGGCACCAGGTCCACGACCAGGCTTTGGTTGTTGATGACCTTGAATGCCATAACCTTGACACTTATAATCTTCCAAATCCTTGTACTTCACATAGGGACTATCCTCAAATGGAAGCCCTTCAATGCTTCCTTTACCTGATTCGCTTGTTCCCTTTGTCTCATCCTTCACCATTTGCTTCTCCATTTTCTTCCTTTTTCTTGCCTTACAAGTTGCAGCCTCCTCTTTTGTTCCATTCTTAGTGCTATAAATAAGAAAACAACCTTTGTTTTCCGATTGTTTGGTATTTGGTTCAATGTAATGTAACACACGTGGTGATCAAGGAGTATTTTATGGACACATGGCAACTTTATAGAACTTTTCCATTTCCATCCTCAAGATAATTAATCAACCAATTATATCCTGTTACGGATTTTACGTTTATGTCGTGTTCAAATTAACCTCTACCTCACAAGTATTATGACGATTAAGATAAAGTTAACAAAATAACAATAATATATGACATGAGTGAAAAGTTGTTTGACCTTTTTTTTTTATATACATGTAAACCACCTTAAAATGATATATAATTGCAATATCCCAACTTCTATATCGAGTGAAGATGTCCAATCTAATAGTATCGACATTAATAGTTGAGTTTGGCTTACTGATCGACTATTTTTATCTTAGGTGTGAATTATTTTATGATGCAAAGCGTATATAAGCAATTGGTAATGAAAAAACGATGCCACTTGTAACAAAAATCAGTTTATGCAACAACATAAATAGAAATAATGGACACGCTGCATGTCTCAGCAAGTGCTAACAGCAGCGGGAGGGCAGATGCACAGCAAGATCAATCAATAGCAAGGCAACGGTGGCGGAATCCGGCAACAGGAAGGTTAAAGTGCAACGTTGATGCGTCATTCGCAACTTCCCGCGATAGAGTAGTGGGGATATGTATGTGTTTTCGAGATGACTAATGATGTTATGTGCTATCCAAAACTCTGTGGAATTACACCATTATTAGTGGCGAAGCCAGACAAAAAAAATTGGGGTGGCCGCCATCAAAATAAACTAAAATATATAAATCATATTGCATACAATACAATTAAGTTGTAATACACAAAAAATCGATCATTCAAAATTTAAACTACATAATATATAAAATCGATCACTATCTTCCATAACAAATAGTTCTTTTGATAATTGTAAAACAAAATAAAATTTTCAACTTCAAATTAATTAAATATAACTATGTTCTTCAACTTCCTTTTAATTTTTTAATAGCATACAGGCAGCAAAAATTAAAAAATACATGTCCCTCATTTACAATTGGACAAGTGTATGAAGAGATAGCCGTGGTGATGGGTTGGGGTGGCACCACCTGGAAGTGTGCAGTAGTAACTAGTAACGGAAACCAAAGCACATGTCTTTGGTTTTTTGTACATTTCCCCCTAAAATTCTCAAGAGGAGATCAGCAAGCCTAAGAAAATATATCCTTATCTACCAATATCTGGAGATAAAATCCGTTACGACCATGTGATAGATAATTTAATCGATATTTTGTCCAAAAAAAAAAGATAATTTAATCGATATCTGCACATAAATTAAATTGATGTTTCAACTTTTTAATTGATAAAGATATCCGAATATATTCATACCTATGGCCTGTTTGGATTGAGCTTATTTTGAGCTTATGAAAAAGAGCTTATGCAAATAATTATGCTTTTATCTTAATTCATAAGATCTTACTAACGAAAATTGTATATTCATAAGTTGTTTTTCATAAACTACCTTAACAAGCTTATAAATAATACATTCATGCTTATTTATTTGCATAAGTTGCTTTACATAAGCTCTAAAATAAGTCAATCCAAACGGACCTTTATTGTCAAATTAATAAAATTACTTAATAATATTCCTTATTAGATATATAGAGGCTTGAAAAAAAAATCATCATTTTATTTTTAGTGTGTCCCCTCCCTCCATTTTGGAAAATAAGTAGGTGACAATGAGGTTTTTTGAATTGTGTATTTTTTTATGAGAGAATGATGTGCAAAAGTTTAAAATAAATTATTTTGATGAGAGACGATGATTTGTTGAGAGACATAAAGATAAAATCATCAATGTAACGTAACCAAAATCTAATGTCACCCAAATGGAACCACATTATTCCTGAGTTAGAATCCACTCATTTATGTTTTTCTTAATTTCTTTCATTTGGATAGATAAAGACAAAAAAAATAAAATTATTAATGATAGTGGGACTCAGTTAATAACATGATCCACAACCTATATTTTGTATGTATCTTTTTCTTTCTAAATGACGTCCTCCATTTAATCTTTCTTTCTAAAGCTTGTCTGGTCAAACAATCTCTAACCCTAATTTTAACCTAGTTTTTTCCCTCTCATTCCAACGCAATTAATTCACACTTTTGACTTCCTCATCCCTTTAACACGCAATAAATTCATTTCATTTCAAATTGTTTGTCATTCATTAAATGGTTTAAAGTAATTCATTTCAAAATTGAACGGTACTTCAGCACCAACATACAAAGTTAATACATACAAGCTTGATTTAGAAAGATTAAGTGCATTTCCTAATCAGCCGATCTGGATTTCTTCTATTGCATTTAATTACACCTTTGACTTCCTCATCCCTTTAACACGCAATTGTTTCACTCCTGCACATGATTAAAGCTTCCTATGCAGATTAAAGCTTCAGCGCCATTGATTCACTCCTGCACCATTAGTTATCAGAATCATTTGACTTTTTTCCAAACAAAATCCTCACAAAGCATAAAATTGTATCTCTTCTTACCATAAATATGCAGCCTAGGCTTAAAATCATTTTATTATCATTAAATCTTGCGTCATTGATTCACTCCTGCGCCACTAGTTATCAGAATCATTTGACTTTTTTCCAAACAAAATCATCACAAAGCATAAAACTCAATCTCTTCTTACCATAAATATGCGGCCTAGGAAGTAAATAAAAATTCAGCCTCTTGATTCAGGTGATACGGTTATTTTTTCTCACAAATATACGGCTTAAAAAAATTCAATCTCTTCCATTATTTTATCATTGATTCAGGCAATGGAAGGTCGTGGTATTGAAACTCTGTTGTCCTATCACTGCTTGACAGGTGATACAGTTATTTTTTCTCACAATTACGACGTCTGTTTTCAATATCTTTTCCTATTTTTTAAAGCTTTATGTTGTTGCATGTCGTTTGCTCAATAATCTTGCCTCATCCTTTGAAAGGGTTGTCAACAAGTTTTGTGTGAAGTTCAGGACATACATAGTCGAGTATGATGTTGAAGAGGTGAAGATGATTTTGTCTGACATGTTTCATTTTTGTTTTGTTTAATGTTGTTATTTGTAATGGTTCTAATCGTTTTTGTTGTTGAATCAGGGAGCTGTTATGCTATCTAACATGTTCACGAACGACTTTGGGGACCAAGTTCAACGATTTGCGACTTTGATTGATGCAAAGAGCAATCAGCTCGAGGTGTTGGTGGAAAGAATTAATGGGTCTGTGTTTTTCTCCAAGGGATAGAAATCCTTACGTGATTTTTATGATTAGCTTGGGTGCTTGGGTTTCTCTCATATTTGTGGATAAAATGAAGTTCGTGATTGTGTTGAAGGATAGGTTTTGCAAAGTGATTAAGCCTCCCGTATTTGACCCTCCTATGCATTTTATGATTGACAAAACAAATGTCCAGACAACTTTTGATCCTAATCTCCCCCCTTTCACTCCTTTGATTTCTTATCATCACGATGTCAAGAACTTTCAGATAGAGTTTGTGAAGAAGTTAACAGAATTTGATGTAGCCAAGGGTTTTTTGGTATGGAAAATGTCTGTTGCGAGCATGTTTATATTTAACAGCGCCTGTCTTTTTTTGTTAGGTTGTTGACATGCTAATTTATTTTATGTGTTAGATGCTGATTTATGAAGGAGAAGTTGCGAAGATGATGGATATCAGAACTACTTCTATCAAGTTGGTGGATGATTGCGGAAATGGCTGGGATCGCGTGTTGATTTTTGGCTCTACTCCATACCAACACGCCATGATTGGTGGGCAGTGGAAGCGTTTTATGGATGCTCGCAGGCTTCGTGAAGGGGTTAAGATCAGACTTGGTGTGTCAATGGCTGGAGAGAATGATACAATCTATTTAACTGCCATTGCTGGTTAGGATTGGAGGTTGTGGATGATTTATTGCTGATGGAATTGGCCAGTTTATTTTAATGTTTTCCCATGCTGTTTTTTTTCCTTTGGGTACCCTTTTTGTCGAGTGTCGTGTGCTTCATCTTTTATGCTTTCTTTTTGTTTTGTCAATCAAAAACTGTGATGCTTCAGTTCTAAACTATCATTGTAATGAAGCATCATTTTGCCTTATTATTGACGCTATTTTAATTTAGACAGACCTTTTCATATTTTACCATGCGTTCTTCTCTCAATGTCGTTATATATATTACGAACAAAACTTTTGTCCATCAGTAATAACTGATTAATACAGATAAAAGATATTCTTAACATATTGAGTAAAGACACGATTTCATTTAATGTTTTAGGGTCAATGGAGCAAATGGTGACATTATAACTGTTTTGTAAATGGAGGAAATGCACTATTTAATTTATTTTTTTAGGGTCAATGGAGCAAATGACGACATTATTAATGTTTTGTAAAGTATAATAATTAGCAAAGGATGGCAGTAATAATTGTGCAGTAATGTTGTGCAATAATTTTTCATCTGTATTTAATCATATTAATAAGGTCATCATTTGCTAAAAACTTTGAATGAAAACTTCAAAGTATAATCTAGGCTTAGGTGAAATTGTGAGTTTCTACATGAAAATAAGACATGTGCGTTAGCACAGGTCATAATTCTAATTTTATAAATGGAGAGGATCCTTACTCATTATTCCTCCTCTTCTCCAACACCCTTCATTGTCCACCTTTTCACCTAAGGAAATGTATATGGTATTTTTGTTCATTATTAGAAATTTTGTTGTTAAATTAAGAGTGGAATGTATAGATGTTTTAGGTAAAGTTTTTTGAGAAGGGTACAAAGTCTCTTTCTTTTGCGTGTGTTAGTCTCTTTCTTAATTCGTTAAATATTATTTTGTCAGATGATTCTAATTGGCCATTATTTCGTTAAATGTCTAGTGTTAAAAGGTTGTAATGTTACCACCTCATGTAACACCTTTGGTGGGTGATGGGGTGAATTTGCAAATCTTTGACATTTCTCACACTTCTGCACAGCTTTAATGGTTGGCCATTAGTATAGTTATTTTAGTACCTTGGAAGCCATTGTTTTGGCTCCATGTTTTTCCTCGCAAATTCCTTCATATGGATTTCTTTCATCATATATCCAACCTCCATACTTGTAAGTAGGAGCAAAAAGGTCTAGAAAAACCTTTCTTATCAAGCTTGTCAACCACTCCAATATAATGAAATACTGTTTTCTTGAGTTTACGAGATTTGTTCTCCTGATCTGGAAGCGTTTTGTTGACAATGTATTCTCTAAAGCTCTTCTTCCTCTTCCACATTTGTTTTTTCATGAGAAGAACATGTTTCATTTTCTAGTCCATGCATCATAATTATGAATGGTTATCGAAAGATAAAAAAATAGGGACATGTAATGATGGGAGTCAAATCCTTTTATGATTGCAAAGTCACAGTGTCAATTGATACTGTATTGTTTCTGATTCACCAACCACTGCTAAAGCTTAAGAAGGTTCAAGAAAAAGAGAAGAACACTATGAAGATGATTCGTCATTTACCATACAATGATTGAAGGAATTATGAGATTGATAAAAAAAAGAGTTTAGCTCTTCCATTCATAGAAACAACCTATATATACATGTGAAAGAACCAAAGTTGGTTATTACAAAAAAAATAACCAGGAGTTGGATTCTCTTTTATTTTATTTAGTTAATGAAGGTTGATTTAGTTGGTAATGAGTTCGATCCATATCCCGTAAAAATGTAGATTATACTCCCATTATCGGTGTGATGACTGATTTAGTTGGTAATCTGTAAGTATCTTTATAAACACTTTTGAGGTTTGCCCTAACTATGATAAATCTCGAAATTCAATTCAAGTAAACTTTCTTTAATGAAAAAAAATCAATTTGAACTAACACAGTAGTTTTTTTTTTCATTTAAAAACTTTAGAATAACTTACCATAATAGATTTTTTTTTATTCTCTTGTATTTGCCGTGTGCCAGTATCGAACTTAGATCTTGAAGAACTTTTTTCTTTTGAATTGTAAACATATACTCGAGGTCAGAAGGAGTATACTATTAAATAAAATTTGACAAAGTATGAAAAATACTTAAAACCCTCAATGGATACAAAGTATAAGGGGTACTTAAAGCACGTAAACTAAATGAGAAAGGGAAAAAAAACTCAAAAGCACTAAGACTAACTTCTCAAAATACGATCTCTTAGATTAACCAATCGCTCGAAGAATAAGCATAACACGCCCCTCTTCTTAGCTAGTAACCATCGTCAAGAAACATGATGCATATGATCCACCACCTCCAACACAGTTCACTTGTCCAAAAAAAATCCAATCATATCTTACTTTTCAAATTGGCCAAAACAGGGTTTGCCAAACCAACATCAATCCTTTATATTGAAAAACAAATTTTCAACCCAGTGACTTTTAGAAAAATCGATGCCATAATAATAAAAAAAAACCTAATTATGGTTCAATACAATTAGAGCTGTTAAAATGGGCCAGTCCATCGGGCTGGCCCTTCGACCCTCTATTTTAGTGCGGGCCAGGCCGTAAAAAAGGCATGAAAAAAATGACCCTATCTTTTTGGGTCAACCCATCGGGCCTGCATTTTAGATGGGCCGACCTGGACTGGACCGCAGGGCTTGCGGGTCGGCCCTTAAAAAAAAATAGTTTATAAATAGTTTTATTAGATAAGACTAAATTATTTTATTATGTGATATTAAATTTTGTTGTCTTCAAGGTTCATTTTGTGAGTTATAATAAATACTCTACTTTTACATTGATTCTTTTGTGTTATTTATCCTTATGAATGTTGATTTAATAGACGTTCTATATATAATTTAACTAAGTTTACGAAGACATGTGATTTATTTGATGTATAATAATTTATGTAATATGTTTCTATTAAAAAAAAAGTGATATGTAGTTTCATTGTTCATTCCATCGATTTTTTTTCCGAATAATAACAAAATAATTCATTTTGAAATATGGGCCGGGCTGACCCATCGAACCGTGTAGCCCACTACTAATTGAGTTTGACTCAATTTTGGTAGTCCATGAATCAAGTGGGCCGACCCACTCAGACCCATTTATATGAGCTGACCCACTGAGCTGAGGCGGGCCGATCCATTTGACAACTCTAAATACAATTAACACCAGTAAGTTAATATCCAATCACCTAACTTATATAAATATGGTGTCTAATATTGTACAATAAAAACAAAAGACTAGACATATAAATATGTGTGCAGTGTGCCTTACCCTTGGCCATGACATCCCCATGCTGCCCTCCTTTTTTGTGTTTAAGATTTTGGACATTTAGGCTTTCAAATACTTTTCATCCTCGCGTGTAACTTCCGAACACCAAACAATTCATTAGCCATTAGAAAAGATAAAGAAAGAGAAACACACACAAACAATAAGACTAGTACAAGACAGATATATATAATATAATATTTTAAAGACAACACACAACACAACACAACTCAAGCACACAAACGCGAACACAACACCCGTAACAAGAGAGAGAAAGAGAGAGAAGCAGTGTTGAAACATAAGAGAAAACAAAACCCAGAATCTTGTTTTGTTTTCTGAGTGAAAACATCTCTACCATTTCAATACCAGAGAAAAGAAAAAAAAAAGTACTTATCCCAGAACCATATATTATATTTTATTCTAATTTATATCTATCTATACACAATTATATACCTAAATTAATACAGTTTTTGTATAAGTTATTGAGATTAAAATTAAAATAATTATTCTTCTCTTTTCTTGTAATTGTTGATGTGAAAAAGAAAGAGAGAGATCTTGCTGTTCTACAATGTCCACTTTGTAGCTAAATCTCTTCAAAACCATAAATTTCACTTTTAACTCTCTTTCATCACTTCAATTTTCACGTTAACGCTTCGAATCACACCTTTTTTCCTCTTTTCATCGATTCTGATTATTGCTTTTCTACCTCAAAGCTCTTTTCATTCTCTTTCTTCCGTTCAATTTTGCACCTTTTTCATAATTGGGATTAGGTTTTTTTTCTTCTGCGTTTTTTTGGTATTTATGCTCAGATTTTTTTGTGTTGTGTTTTTTTAGGGTTTCATTGGATCGTATTTTGGGGGACAGTTGCTGAATTTGGAAAATTTCCCAATTTTTTAGGGTTTGGATCAGAGACTGTGATTGAATGGAAGATTGTGCTTGATTTTGCCTCAAATGGGCAAAAACTCTGATCTTTTCAGAATTTTGGATTGTGGGTTTGGAACTATTTACACTTGGAGATTGCTTAAGATGATGGTATTTAACACTGCTTCTTTGAGCATGGAAGAAGATTGCGTATACCGTTATCAGTGATTGAGATTTTGATTACCGTTTTTGGTCTCGGTGCATAGGCTGAAGGTCACCATTTTTTTGTGTTTTTCTTCTTTTTTTTTTTGTTTTCCACTTTTTGACTGGGGAGTATTTTTGGTTGAGAAATAAATTTGCCGAGATCATCGGGTTTATGTGGTCCATTTTAGTTTCTGAAGCAGCCTTTCGAGTTGATATAGTTTATCTGAGCTTAACACGGTCACACGGTCCCATAGTGATCCTAAACCTACACTGATTGGGGGTTGTGTTGAATCATTTACCTTCATATTAGGAATTTTAAGTAGTTTGATTGAGTGATTGCTTTGTTGCTCACTGGTTTTGAATCGATTTCCAGTAATATAGTCAGAGCCGTTTGATTATTTTGGTGAAAGAAAGTAAACCTTGGTGGTTTGGATAATTTTTGTGCGCAAGTGGTTGATGGAGGAATATTAAAGCTGGAAATGAATGTGGTGACATGGTGCATGGACAAGAGCATAGTTGCTGGTTCGTTCCCTTTCTGGAACAGTGCTGGAAACTAATTGGATTATTACTCTCAATTTTGGAAGGGTCATTTTATACTAGGCATATCTGGATTTTGTGCAATGTCGCGCTGCTTTCCATTTCCACCACCAGGATATGATAAGAAGACTAGAACGGATGAAGTTGACTTGCTAAAAAAGGTTAATATACTTTTCCTATGTTCACATCATGCATATAGGTTGGCATAATATTATTTCTGACGCTAAATGGAGTTTATCGTTAGTTGCAAGATATCGTGCATCAATAAGCTTCATTTTCTAAAAGGAAAATTGAAATGTATAACTAGAAAATAGATGCTATCATGCATTCATGTTTTATTTAATAATGTTATATCTGTTTCTTAATATTTATCCTACAAAAGTTTTACGTGGCCTCTTTTAAAATCATCTAACTCACAATGAAAATACAAAAGACCATGTTCAATCGGAGGCTTAAATTACACTATATTTTCTTGACAAATGTTGATTAGTAGGGTGTGCACCATTTGTTGATGGAAGTTGGTTCATGTGATTTACAACTTTCCACAGTGAATGCTATTTTTATCTGTCTTCTTATATGGTCACTGGATTCTTGTTAGTTTTTTCTGTGTTGTGTTTAAAGTTTAGATTTTTGGGTTGTGCTTCTGCTATGTGGTTATAAATATCAAGTTCCAAGAGGTTTGAGTGGAGAATTTGTGTCATGGGTGGTAAGATGTTAAGGTGATCCATCTTGTCATTTACTGCATTGCCTTGGCAATTTCTTTTTATTGTCTAGTAAGCTCTGGGCGTTTATTTTTTAAAGTGAATTTGATTTGTACTTTCATGCTAGGAGTGATCAATTTTGTATCATCACCTTCAAACCAATCTATAAGATTTAGCATGTCTGTCGAAGTACATGCATAGTTGTGCAGCCAGCCTGTCATAGTATATAGACAAATGCTTTTTATAGTTTTTTTCCCCTCATTTTAAACTTAATCTTAGATAAGTATTGATTATTGAATGAGGGAAAGACAAGTTATCGTTAGTAATCAAATCATGAATCCTTTTGTTGTAGAACAACGGCATTTGGACCTGATGCTGTGCCTTCCATGTGGCTCTTTAGACCCTTTGTTTCAACCTTGTATTGGATTCTGTTTGCATGTTTAAACCTTGCGTTGGGTTCTGTTTGCAGTAGTGTATCTTTCCTGTGATGGGTAGCCAAGCTTTCATGTAAAAGGGCTTTTGAAATTTTAAGCTGAGTATGTGTTTGGAGAGGCGTTAAAATTTTCAAAACCCCGGCAGAAAATCACGTTTGCAGTGAAGCCATAAATACTAGCTTCACAATATCACATTGAATCCTGCCTCGGGACGCGAAAATCTTGCCTCCACCGCTAATCCAAACAAAGGCTGAGTGTGGTGGTTGAAGTTATGGACATCAGTTAGATTATCAAGTTGGGTGATTTAGGATATTGCTTGATTGAACATCAAACTTCAACTGTAGAAGAACACAATGAAGTTTTGAACTTTGTTGTAGTTAAGTGCTTACTTATCTTGGTGTAGTAGTTTGAGAGGACTTTGATATATTAACTTTTTTTTGACAAGAGATATAACTGTTCACTAGTATTGTATTTTTGTGTATGCTAAATAATCGCCTTCAGAAATATGTTTAGGTATTGAATTTGATTTTTCCCCCCTAAATGAGTATGGTATTTGGACTATTCATATTGTTAACAGGGAATTTTTTAAGATACTAGTATACTACCTCTGTTCCTATTTATAAGTCCCTTTGCCCCTTTTCATATATATCAATAAAAGCTGGTAGTGTAATTATTGCGTATAACTATTACTTAATTGTTCTTTGTATATAGATGTGTTAAGTATTGATTTTTCAACTCCCAAGACAAATTAGTAGTATTAATAAGAGATATATTTGGAAAAAATGATAGATGTATCTAGTAACTTGCAATGCAGCTTATATTTAGGACAATTTATTTTTGTTGGCGAAGTGGGCTTATAATTAGGTAAAAATACTAAGTTTAAGCATTGAAAATTATGTTTTGAACATAAATGTTGCTTTAGCATCGAGTTGGTTTCTAACCCTATTTTGAATCTAAATGTTGCTTTAGCATTGAGTTTGCTACTTTGCTTGTAATTGGCTTTCAATTTTTCTTACCATGTTTCTAGAATCTTGACCAACCTACCTTGAATAAGAGATGTTTGTATGAAACAGTTAGGAAATCTGTGGGTAAGATGCTTTAGGGGTTTTCAAGAGGGTAATTGTAGGTCCCGAGGGACAATTTGTATGGATTTTGAAATTGAAATAGTATGGAGGCTGAAGTATTTCACTCTTTCAAAATAGAATGGTATGTTGAAATCATTCAACTTTTGGGAGCCACAATTGCATTCAGCAGCAGCTTCTTCCCTATTTTTGAAATTATTAATTTACAATAGTTTTCTTGTGTTGTGGAGCATATCTGTGTCAATATTTTAAAAACTGAATCGAAATGGTGAGACTTAACAATAAACTTTTAGTTTTCTAGGGCACTCTCACCTCACTAGAGTTTTGTATGTTCTAAAGGGTCTTTTTAACATACAAAATCTAAAGGGTATTCAAAACTCAAAAAAATCGATGGATTGCATTTTTAAATTTAAAATCCTTACAGTATGCTTCTCCGTTTGTCATAACTTTTGGGTCTTGTTTTGATTGGTTTAACTGTAATTGAATTGGATAATCTTTGAACTAAAGGTATTGCTGGTTCAAAATCTTAAGTGCTCTGTTTTTCAGAACATGTTAGCGCTGAATGCTGATCCCGTCACTCTGTATTGGGGATTTCAAAAGTGGAATGCTATCTTATTCGGTGAAAGCCATGTGGATCCCACCACTTTATGTGGGACCTATTTCCAAAGTGTGAGACCCACATTAATTTCACCCTATAAGAGAGTGAGTGTTAGAAAGACTGTGTTCCTAGCACTCCCCATTCCAAAAAGATTTAGCTTCTGACTAGACGAAGATCCTAAGATCTTCATATGTTTTGCTAAGCATGCTTTTCAACAGACTAGAGAACATGTTAATAGAGTTAAGTATACAACTTTTGTCTGATTTAGTAGACAATTGTACATCACAAGAAGATTAGTGACCGTGGCTTTGTTGGTTGTTTTGTTCCGTGCCTTAATTTTGTTGGTGGCAAAAAGATCAGGGTTTCTTCTACTCTGCATTCATTTTAGGTCAAGTAGTAAATATTGGAGGGTGTTTTCCCTGGTACCATTAAAGTTTCCAGGTTGTTCGTCTGTTGGTTATTACTGGACTGGACATCTATATTTTATTTTCTGAAATCTCTTATTTTATAATCCTTAGTTTAATATGTCAGTTGCACTTCTTAAGCTGTTGATTTTGTGTGGGACTTGATAATCTTGACATATTTATTGCTGTTAATGTCTATTGTCAGATGGCCTATGTTAGGATATAGAATAACATATATTGAAGTAGTTAAAGTAGCTAATAGCGAGTTTGGCTTATGTTAGTTAGTTAAGTTTCTGTCTTGATATTGTTAATTGTTGTTTTTTCTGGTTTAGGTTAGTTGGTGTGTATCCTTATCCCTTTAACTTTGTAACAGGAGGTCTATAAATATAAACCTTCTTCCTTTTTAAAAGGACCTTTGGCATCTTAGTTTTGATTGGTTTTATAACCAATGTAGGAGAGCTAGCTCTCTTTATTTCCTATTTTTTATGAAATTGTTATTTTTTTTTTGGAATTCAATTCATTTGGTTCCTAACGATTGGTCTGACCTGCCGGATCTTTGAAAAGTGCCGGTGTTGATGGAGGCAGTGTAAATAGTGAATTTTCCGATTTTTACGGGGATAGATCCCATTGGGTGGATTGTAAGGGTTAAAAAGATGTTTGAGGAGTACGTAATTCATGGGTTTCATGAAGTGCAGAGGGCGTTCATGAGCTTGGATGCTTGGATACGGTTTTTGTTTCGTTCTGGTGATCAAGAAAACCCAGATCCAACTTGCAAATCTTTTTTCGCAGGTCTGATTCAGTAGATTTGGAGGGCTAAATAGTGGTTGTAAGGCATAGGGAGACAGAACGTACAAAGAAATTCTTGATGATATGGTAAAATAAGAAGAGGAGTGGAAGTGCGAGGATGAAGAGACCGGTTGTTGGTCTCAAAAGATTCTGGCCAGCCTGGTGTCTTTGCCGGAACTGTCGAATCAAGAATTGTATGCGGCAACAAAGAAGATCCAAGCACCACCGCTAACATCATCGAATGTTGATCATCTTTACACACACCACCGCTAAAGTCATGTTCTCAGTAAAGGGGTAAGGGACAAGTCTTGGTGGGAAGTATGGACAATCCACCACTGTCACCGTTACCTCCAGATTCAACTTCTTAGCCACAAAAGGGATAAGGATCCTCAACAACTAACCTAAAACTGAAAAAACAACAATAAACAGTATAAAAACAGAAACTTAACTAGCTCTCTAACTACTTTAACTACTCTAATATATATTATTCTATATCCTATCAGCCAAAGCTTGATATCTCTTTTATTTTTTTTCAATGCCTGTCACAGAATTTATAACGAAGATGTTTCTTTAACATTCTGTTTCGGTGTGGAGAGAAAATGAGAGGACAGACAATTGAAGAAGGAAAATAAATTTTATGTTGTTCAAATAGAGGAAAGAGAAGTAACTAAGTTCTCTCCATTTGTTTGGTTGGACAGATAGGTGAGTAAAAAAAAAATTGATGCAATGCTTACTTTATCCTTGATAAAATGAGAAATATCTAGTGAACCCCACTCTAGAGAGAGAGAGAGAGAGAGAGAGAGAGCTGTGATATCAAAATTTGTTTTTTCTACCCCAGTGGATATAATATTTATATGGGTCCCACATCATTTTTTTCTTGTTTCTCCCTGTTTCCCTCCCTCTTCCAAACAAGGGGTTTTACACTTTTCTTCTCATTTTCACATCTTCCACATTCTTTCCCTTTGTTAACCCTTAGAATAAACAAACATAAAAATGTCAGAGCACATGCTAATTTTATTATGAAATAATTTCAAAAGAAAGATGTGAGTTGGAAATTGAAATAGCTAGTTGGGTTGAGAGAATCTAATCATTGAGTTTCCCTCACAATAAACAAACTTGAAAATGTCATTGCACATGTTAATTTTAATATGTAACATGTGCAATATAGTCCAGAAGAAGGACGCGAACTGGGTTGTGGGAATCAGGTTATTGAGTTTGGCTAAAAAAGAGATATTGTTGAAGTTTTTATTTTGGTTAAAAATTCATCGACAGATGTGTGTTTTCACTCTTTTTGGGGTTTTAGTTGTCAAAAATATGCTACTAAAATCTAGAATATTTTGTAGGTAAGATGTGGGTATCTAATTGACTTTGATTTGTTGTTCGTTATTTTTGAAATTTGTTGCTTGGGTTTCTTTAATCTTCAACGAGACGGGGAACATTTTGTTTTGCATTATACTTTTTTTTTTGTATTATTCTCTCTCTTGTTGCTCGTAGGTGGAGTAGAAATTGCTAAATCATTGTGCATGTTTTCTTATCAGATTATTTGCTCTTACTATCTCTTTTGACCGATGATTTGCAGGAGGAAAAACAGAGGGAAAAAAAACACAAAAAAGATAAGAAGGACAAAGAAAAGAAGGAAAAGAGGGAGAAAGAAGGACGGGATAAAAAGCCTAAGGAAAAGGATAAAAAGGAAAAAAACAGGGAAAAAAAGAAAGACAAAGACAAAGACAAGGACAAGGACAAAGAAAGAGATAGAGATAAAGATAAAAGTAAAACCAGTACTGCTGATGGCAAAGGACTTTCTGGACAAGCTGAGGGTCTCAATGCAGGTAAACTCCAGAAGGAAATCAAGCCTGATAAGAAGGGTCTCTTTGTCGATAATAAAATTATCAAACAGTATAATGGAAACAATGGGGAGATGGCTAGAGAGAACAATCATCTGGCTGAGGACAACAAGGATCCCAAATTCCTTCTGGAGTTCGAGAGGAGAATTAAGGATGATAATGGAGGGGCTGGTAATCAGTTGGTTCAGAAGTTTACAAATTCAAACCATAGGATGGATGAGGGGACTGTTAAGTTTATGGCCAGGAGTAGTGGAACCATGCGTGATGGCGGTGAAAAACTCAGGGATAAGGGTTTGGATGCTAAGAAGATTGATGGGAAAGGAATGCTTGCCGAGGTACGACCTGTTGGAAATACTACAGTTCAGAAGCATGCTGGAAATTTTCATCCTAAAGCTGATGGAATACCCAAACCTATGGGGAAGTATTTTGACAAGAACTTGGAAGCAACCATTGGAGGGAAAGAAAAGGTTGATGAAAAGAAAGACGAAGGAAACGAAAAGGTTAGAGAAAAGAAAGACGGCAGAAAAGAAAAAGTTAAGGAAAAGAAAGAGGAAGGAAAGGAAAAGATCAAGAAAAATAAAGATGATAAACGAGGAGAAAAAAGAAAAACTAAAGAGGAGAAGAAAGGACACGGGAAAGACAAAGACAGGGATAAAGAGAAGAAAGATAAGACGAAGGAGCATACTGAACTCAAAACCACGGAGCTGAATAAATTAAAAGAAAGCAACATTGGTGGTCCTATACATTCAAATTCCTTCACACGGATTAGCAAGAACGGACATGAGAATTCTGTTGGCGTTGAAAATCCCAAGAAACGGAAGGAGACTGAGTCAAATGGAGTTCTACGTGGTGAGTGTTATTTACATGAGTCTTGTTCTCATTGCATTACAGTGATCTTATTTGTTGTATTTAAAATACAAATAAGATGTTTCTCTTGTTGGGTTTTAGTAGTATTTCTCTGACCTATGAGATATAATGGCGGGTTTTTTCAATACGTTGCAATGCATGCTTATATTGATATTTCATTCTTGGTATTTTGTATCAACTTTCTCATGTACATATGCATTGTTCTGATACTGGCTGACATTATAATTAATTTTTGAATTTTTTTACAGCCAATGAGAATTGGCCGAGTAAGTTGCCAAGACCATCCTCTTCCCACCCAATCACGGAAAATGGTAGGATATTGGAAGCTTGCCAAATTTCCATTCCAAATGCTTCAGATAGGCCAGGAATAGCCACCAGCAGTGCTAAGATAGAAAACAAAGAATGCAAGATAAATGGCTTCATTGAAGCTCAACCACTTGCAGTACCCTCAAACAAGACTCCCGCTGCAACCATGTTAGTTGTTCCGTTAATTGAAGCATCTTCAAAATCACCTCATCCAGATACTAAGTACCTAAGCCGCATATATTCGGTACCTAAAGTGGAATGGTCTGATTTGGATGGTCAAGAATGGTTGTTTGACAGCAGTATTTCACAAGAAAGAGAACCCGTGGTGAAATCTTCAGAGGCTGGGGAAACACCGCAAGTATGGGAAAAAGCTGTGCACTTAGAGCCAGCAGATATTTTTGCCCTGCCATATGTCATTCCATACTGATTGATTATTTGATTGGCAAACAATACTTCAATTATATCTGCTGCACAAGGACCTCTTTTGGCAACATGTATGGGAGGAACTACAGCACTTGGGGCTAGAAACTGATTCCAATCTTCTTGATGTGTTCTATTGTGCTTTGGCAATTGGCAACAAGTAATGAGAGACTGCTTGTGCATTGATCTTGAACTGTTTGGACGGTTACTTGTGTAACAAATTGCCTTGATTTTGCACTGATTGGAAGCAATCGGCTGTCTCGAACTGTTGCACTGCTGCAGGCGAGGATGAGGTTTTTGCATATTAGTGAAGTTCATCTGGACGGAGAGATTTAATAGAGGCAGCCGTACGGGTTGTGGAGAAGGGGAGGGAAGAGGTACAACTACAAGCTTTTGCTACTTGTTTATTCTATTTTTACTGAGAGCAGAACTGCTCTTTCTAATTGAGAACAAGAATGCAAGTGCAACCAAATGTGGTCTTGATTTGCAACTACACCACAATTTTGATTTGTAACATAGAACTTCTATTTACAAGAATGTGTATGATAGAGAAGGGATACAAAGTAGTCGGATTCGTTTATTTAGTTTCTTGTAAATTTTATTGTTTATTTCATCATCTTGTAGGAATGTTGATGATCAAGGTTAAATTGAGTTATGCTATCGTAAAGGGATATACTAATAAGTAATAACAAAACACAGTTGAGCTCAAATAAACTTTTGGACAGTTGATGCTGTCTTGAAATAAACCTTTGGAAATTTTAGTCGTGTTGACAAAAATTGTGGTATTAGTGGTCCCTTTTTAAAAAATAAAGAGTTTTCAACCAAAAATTAGTAGCTGTTAGCAGGGGGTTCCTGTTATGATTAAAATGTTTGGAATGCTAAAAACTAGTTTAGAGCTGAATTGGATTGGAGCAACTGCTGCATTGTAAGTGGTTGTGATGTTGAATGAGGCTGCAATGTGGTATAATGAATGTTTGCTTTTGCTGGTTTTGGTGTTCATGTAGGGAGGAACTTCGTAGGTGGTTGTGTACTTATTAAGATTTCTGCTCTCCCCTCTGCAATTTTTGCTCGCACCCAGCATGTTTTCCTTGTTGTACCCCTGCGTGAGTTAAGTCACGTTGTGTGACTTAACTCACGCATCTTATAAGCTCTGTGTGACTTAAGTCACGCACCACTGACATGTGCGTGAGTTAACTCACGCATGTTGGCCCGTGGTCTGAGCTGAAGAACAAACGTTTTTTGCACTGTGGTCAATTTTTCAACATTCAATCCACACGTTTTTTGACCAAATAAAGTGAAAAAATAAATTAGAATAAAGTAAATAGAATAATTTGAATATAGTAAATAAATTAAAAAAAGTGAGTTAAGTTATTGTGCGTGACTTAAGTCAGGCAGCGTAACTTAACTGGCGCAATGTTTTACACTCGCGTTAGTTAACTAACACATGGGTAGTTTGGGTATTTCAGCTGGGCGCGAGCGAAACTTGTTTGGTAAAGAGCAGAAATCACTTATTAATACACATAATTTGAGTTCAGATACATCGATAATGTGAGAGTCTTAACTTTACCATGTCGCCTGCATTTTTGCTGATTACAAATATTATAAAAATTCATTTCACTGGAAAAATATCAATTAATTTTTTTTTGTTACAAACGAAAAAGAGAAAGGAAAAGAAAAAGTTGCCTAACAAAAGAGATGCCTAGTGCATTAGCAAGTAACATGGAGGATAAATCCGACGGAGCTGTATCTAAAAGCATTAATTTCTCATAACTTTTAGCACCTAACTTAGCCAAACAATCAACAGCAGAGTTGTCTTCCTAAAGAGTATGACACAAATCAACAATCCAATCTTGGCTCACGAGCTTCTTAATTAAGCTAATCAAGTTACCAAATCTAAATATAATTAGTTGAAATAAAACAAATAAAAATGACTATTTATCCCCCCACAATGGATAAATAAAATGACTATTTATCCCACAATGGATAATTAATGTCGCCTCAATATTAACTCTAGCATTTAGACGGACACTTGTCTTCATCTGTTTGATTTTTTATTGTGCTAACACGTGTAAATTATAAACAATACTTCCTCCGTCCCAAAATATAAGCAAAAATGAGTCAACATAAGTTGATGTATCTGGTACAAATTTTGAACCAAATACATTAACTTTTGTTGACCAAGTTTTGCTTACATTTTGGGATGGAGAGAGTATTTTTTTATAAAATTTAGATTTTGATTAAAATTATATGTATAGATGTTTGTGACTTATTGTAACAATTCATGCTTATCATTTTCAATTACACAACAAATATAATATAAACTTTTATACTTTTCAAAGATGCCAACAATATAGTATTATTATACAAAATTTTTGTTTAAAGATATAATTGGAATAATGGAAAATCCAGCCAAAAATCTTATAAACATAATATAAATTGTTTGTATTGTATGAGTACTTTATATTTTAATGAGATTTAACTTTTTTTTTAATTCATAATTTAAATCATATTACATAAAGGATAAAATAATAAATAAAATATTTTAAATGAAGGGTAGATATTTTCTATATGTATAAAAGAATAGATTAACAATTTTTTTTTCTTTCAGATTGGTCAAGTTACTTCGTTTGATGATTCATATATAAATATTGAAAGAAATATTTAAGAAATTCAAAAGAGATAGGAGATATTTGTTTGGAATTACCTTTGAAGATTCATGAACAAATTAACTGCTCAGTACATAACTGGGTTAGAGACTCAAAAGAGATCCTAGCTTCATTGTTATATTATTATAAGAAAATGTTTACATAACAGGGATCGACATGGATATGATTTTCTTTTTAGAAGGATGGACCACATGATTATATCAACTAAAAATGAGGGAATGGACCACAGGTCATTGATTACCACAATTATTTCAACCCTAGAGCATGCATGGTGTTTCAAATTATAATGTCAAATTAGATAGGATTTAGCTGCATCATATACATTTTTTTTTTTGAAGGAACTGCATCATATCCATATATACAACAAAACTGGATTTATTTAATATGGGGAAATATCTTTCCTAATCTATAACGGACCACAAATAACAAACTATATATATCACGTCATTAATTAGTTTGTACTACTAGATAGCTACCTAAACAAATTATTCAAAAGAGTAGTGCTAGCAACACTCTCTTTTGAACACTCACTTTAATACTCACTCTTTTATTGGTTTAAATAATTGTGGGTCTACACATTGGAAATAGAACCCACACAAAGTGGTGGGACCTACATTGATTTCATCCAATAAAAAAGTGAGTGCTGGAGAAAGTGTTCAAAAATGAGTGTTGTTAGCATTTCTCTTATTCAAAATCTTGTAGAAATTTTTGTGGTGGCCATTAAATTTTAATAAGAATTCTTATTGAAGTGGGATAAAAAAATCCCTCATTAGCATTAGAAATGTAGCTAAAGTCATAAATACTAGCTAATAATGTAAACCACAAAGCAGCTATATGTGTGCACAATACAAAATCAATCAAATGACACCTACGATAATTCTTTACGACATGAGTGCAATACAAAATTCACTATAAGATTGAAAGCTATTATCACATAAATCATCTTTACAAAATTTTACATTAATTGGATATCATTTAATATGTTAACGAGATACATTAACAATTAATGTGTTTGAGTTTCTAAAGGAATTATTGTGTTTGATAAAAATTCGTAAGACGTTAATTTTAATACAATTCATTGGCATATCAAATGATATCTGATTAATATAAAATTTTATAAAGATTATCCATGTGATGATAGTTTTCAATCCAACTATGGATTTTATAATACGAGCATGTGGTATATAACTATCGAAGGTGTCGTATATCAAGTTAGACATTGTGGTGTCTGTTGATCTTTTATATATACACACAACGAAATTTTTGTTCCACAACTGTGTCAAACAATAATATCATAAACAAACATAACACTTTTAATTAAGGATTTTTGTTTAACAACTGTCGATCAATAAAAGTTGTGTCATATAATCTTATAAATTATTATTTATTTATTTTTTAACTCTTTTACGTATAACCGCACTAAATAAAAGACACCATATTCTTGCTCATCGACAGTTTTATCATTATTAGTTAGATATTGTTAGATTTATGAAAGAAAGATTAAATTAAGTTAAAGGAAAGAAAGTAAGAAGAAGATTATAAAATAGAAATAAATGTGAGAAGAGAGAAACATATTTATGAAATTATATAAACATCCTTAAAATAAATTATTTTGAATACTACCTTAATGATATACATAGAGAGAACACTTTCAAAACATATTTTTACAAGTGTCAAATGACAAATACATTGCTTACAGGTGTCACATCACCTTCAAATATCATTTAACCACACTAATATCTAATTTATTTTTAAAATATTTACAAGGATACTACTTTGGAGATAATTGTTCACATGTGTCGAGTAACAAATTCAATATTGTTACATCACTTGAAGATTTCATTTAATGAAATTGTGAAATTGGTTGATAACACAATTCAATATTTATCACATCACTTTTTTTTAAAAGTGACCAAAAAATAATTGTTTAATGTATAAATAAGATGAATAGTACATGTGTCCGTATTATTGTGTGTTCCAACATCATTGTTGTTTCACCATAGCTACTTTCTCTTACATTTTTCACTTTCATCAATGAGCACATTTAAACGTGCATGCATGAAAGCGATGCCTTCAGCAGTTGGATACTTTCGTCTGTAATATGCATGGCCCAACCAGAGGGGACCAACGAAAATGTTATTGTCTCAATAGTGCTAAGAAGTAATGTACATATTTTTTTGCAAAGGTGCCTGCACTAATCATTCATATACAGTAGTTGTTGAGATTGAGAAGGAGGTAAAGTTATTCGTGGATGGATAGAAAATTGAAAATATACACGCTTGTTCAAATGTTTCTTAACTCTTGTCACATGGATTGTTTTTCCATGGATAGGAATCTGTTGAGAGAATTAAGTTGAAAGGACTGATAAAAGGTAATGGTACTAAAAGGACATGTCAATGGCATTGTATAAAAATCAATTTTCTATTCGAAACAGTTAAAATTTAATAATTTTTCATCAACTTTTAGTTGTTAAAGAAATTTTAATATATGACTAGTTGTAGATTTGAGCACATAAAAATTGTGGTTTATCGAATCAAAATTTATGATTAATGAGCTTTATACATGTGAGACATCTGTAACCAAAAAAAATAAAAAAATACATGTGAGACATCTACACCCTTCATTCCTTTTTAAATTTCTATAAGTGGACGTAATTGAGATATCTTCACATATCTAATATTTAAATCTATAATTGAGATCAATGAGATTTATAAAGCATGCTCGTAAGGAGGTGATTTGTATTTTTTATATAGCTCGTAAGTGCAACTTTTTTCATTTGAAACTAGCAACATACCTGTGTTTAGCACGAGCTACACAAGCACATCTATTTTTGTTTTTTTTAGAGGAAGCACATCTAATTGTATGCCGCATTATAATTAGAAATAAATAAATGCAAAGATTGACATTCTCTAAAAAAAATGAAAAAATTGACATTAAAAATTAAAATCACGAGTGCAAATGAGGGATACAAAACCTGTTTTTTTTTAGATTTAAGACCTGTTTTTTGTCGGGTTATATCATCGGGTGTTGTAAGTTTGAGATACGACACATGTTTTTTATTGAGTATAAAAACAACATATTGTACGTGTTTTTTCTAATAAATTGGTGTGATATATGTATTTGTAACCCCACTTTTACACTAAAATAGGTGTAAAACCGCACATATAACACTTGTTTGAATACAAAATCAGGTGTGATAACAAACATATAACACCCATTTTATCAAAAAA
>Ga0315915_1000359_pt1 | contig 44364 bp, 26 predicted proteins | sample MpolbnodulesMG_FD_207738 | JGI IMG/M metagenome (GOLD analysis project Ga0315915, IMG submission 207738) | Medicago polymorpha root nodule microbial communities from Los Angeles, California, United States - branched nodules | ecosystem: Host-associated > Plants > Roots > Nodule | place: USA... | reverse complement strand
ATGGACAATGTCTCTTGCTCCATATTTTGTCTAACCATTGTAACATATTTACAATCAATTAGAGGAGTTGTTACATTCAATCTCTATTTTTTTTTAGTAAATCAAATACATTTATAAATTTTAATGTTACGCTTTTAAAAGTTTTTTACGCATAGTAAGAAAGGAAATTAAAACAATAAAAAATAGAAAAGATTATATATACTTTTTTTAAGAAGTTAAATTAACTCGCACATACTGACATCAAGGAAAGAAAGAAAAAAAAAGATTACACCTAATTACGGGGCCGCCAAATCTCATAACTACGAAGAGCTTACCTGCCCGTAAATTGGGGGTCCACGTAAGACAATGTAAACACAAATTACAACCCAGTTAGCAAGTAGTAAAACACCACGGTAACGGAGAAAGTTATGAGAGTGGCGGAAATCTCAATGAGGCACTGCAATTAATTTATCTTCTTTTCTCTTTCGTTCACCCAACCGTCTTTCATTCTTCTAACTAATCTCTTCATCTCTTCCAATTCCATTCTCTCTCCCATGGATTCCTCCGCTGCCATTCGATCCTTTCACTGTAATTCTCTCTCTTTGTATCTACATTTTCGTTATGATTTATTTTTTTAGCTGAATGCGATCTGTTTTTTTTTCTTTCTTTCTGATCTTACTGTTTAATTCACTTTAGTTTATATCGTATGTGAGGGAAAATTAAATAAAAATGATTTAGAGTAGATAATAAACGTTTCCCTTGTATTATGATAAATTTCTGCTGATTAGTTGTATCAAATCAGGGTTTATGACTTTTAATTGCTGATGAGGTTATGTGCTTGTTTCAATTTTGAAATCTCATTTTGAATTAAATGCTCAATTTAAGACGATGGTTCTTCCGTGGTTTTTGTTTATACATATAAGAAATAAATACAAGCTAATTTCTGTAGTTTGTGGATGCTGTCATAAAGTCTAGCTCAGCTGACAGTGTCGAGATTGTTAGGCTGGACATTTTCGTGTTTACCTAACTTCGAAGCCGAGACCTGTCCTTTGTATGTGTGAGAGTTTTCAGGTGGTTCTTGCCAAAAGTTTGTAGATGCTTTACATGGATTTGCACTAAAAAATTTGAAATTTTTCGCCCCAAAGTAACTGCTCTTTTAAGCTGGCTTCACTGGTCTCTTGTTCTCTTGTTACTCAATGTACTAAGCTTAATTTAACCTACTGTATTGAAAGAAAGAGTGAAAAGTCGAAGACGGAAGTAGGGGAAAAGTTATTTAAAGTTATGCTCAGTATCACTTGTTTACAGTAATCACAACCATAATATTCAAAATACTTTTCAAAGAAAATTGAATGTACGCTTTGAAAACTATTACATTTTACGTTATGTTATTTAGTCTTTCACCAGAATCTCCAATGACATAGCTATAGGATTAACCCTTACGTTAGAGGAGACGTATACGTAAAGCTTTACTTAGAGTGGCAATTCGAACACCTCAAGTTTGCTGGCAATGTTTATTTAAGATTCTTGTTTTTTAAATTTTTATTTAAAGGGTCAATTTTCTTTTTCATTATTTTTTTTAATATTTCAAGATTTGTTCCACAAAGATGTTTGTGTCTCCCGGTTTTCATTTCTTTGCTAGCCACCTAATCTTTTTTCTTGTTAGCTGGCTTGGCTACAGAAGATTGTTTTGCCTTGAGACGCACTCTTGTAAACAATTTAACAAATTTAGTTGCAACCCCAACACAATGATTGTGTTATCAAATACTGGATATTTGATCTTGTAATGATGTCATTTGGGTGTTTAAAAGGTTTTAGCTTATTGTGTCTGATTTTATGAATTTAAATTTTTACTTGCACTGGTATCGTTTTTGGGGATTTACTTCTGTACCATAACTTATATTATAAACAGATATACATGTATGTATATTTGATCACATGTGAATTATCATTGTCATCATATCATATACCTATATTTAGTCCCTATTGCTAATTGCATGGATGTTCATTGTAAAAAAGTAAAACATTGCAATCTGACCCTTAATCATTACTGTTGAATTCCAGATCCCATAGGCACTATATCCCATGTGCGATTCTCCATTGAGAGGGCAGCTGTAGTTCCCTGCCATAAAATCAGATGGAACTCTAATGGTGGGAAGAAGACATTGCTTTCGTGTGCAAAAGCAGTTGAAGCTATCAACACAGCCAAGTCTGATGGTGGGTTTTATTGATTATAAAATGAATTATGTACTTTGCTTCACTTTGGTTGCTATTTGAATGAGATAACTCTCATTTGGTTGTTTTGTTTCCATTCTTCAGACTCAAAGACACATTAATCAGTTGCAAAAATTTTGATCAGTAGGTTTCTATTTTTTTTTGTTTTTTGTGTTAACCGTACAGTTCCTTGGGGAAAGGGGCCCTAGTAATCTGGAGTTCGGCCGAGAGGTAATTAAAGCCTGGCCAAGAATTGTTCCCACTAGGAATCAAACTCGGGTTTCTCCCGAACGATCCGTCCTAAGGGAAGCTCACTAACCACTTGAGTCCAATCACTTGGTTAGTAGGTTTCTATTTTTAAAGTATAGTTTTAATTTTATAGAAAATAATGTTATATTAACAGACCCCTAGTTAGGAAATTATATAAAAGAAGAAATAAGGATGAGGCACTGTAAAATGGTCAAAGATATAATTGATATAGTAATTAGGAGACAGTAATTTTGGACCAGATTTATTAGAAGTGTATATCATTAAATATAGTAGTTAGGAAATAATCACTTTATAATAGAATCTTTGGAAGTAGGATTATTAGGAACAAGACAGAATAGGAGATTTAGGAAAAAACAGTATGTTATTGATAAAAGAAGGGAAGGGAGGGAAGTTGTCTTTGTGCTTGTGAGAGAAGGGCCTTAGGAAAAGGGCCACGGATGTGTAGACCCTGGAAGATCTGCAGAGCTGTATATTACCTGGTCTTTTCAACAAAATGCTAAGTTCATATGACATTCTTATTGCTTGACCTAACAATTATTTATGATGTTGCAGCTTCTTTGGACAGCACTCAACAAGACAATATAGAGAAAAACCCATTGCAAACTGCTACTTTTCCTAATGGATTTGAGGTTTATAGCTATTCTTTCCTTTTATTTATCTGTACAATCATATTTCGTATTGTTGAAAAATGATACTTTGGTGTGAATTAGAATTAGTATGTGCACAAATCAAAATACTTTATGTTGGCTATTAGATGAAACAAACACAAGATTTTCTTTTGAATTATGACTAAGATTTCACAGTTGCATTTATCAACGGCCATATTTTAGTGTCAAACTGATAAACCCCTACTTATGTTTGGTTTGCTTATGATCAGGCTTTGATATTAGATGTCTGTGACGAGACTGAAATCGCTGAACTGAAATTAAAGGTGATCTTCTCCTCTCTTTGGTATTATTGCTTTGTAAAATTTAATGTATGGTAATAAAATTATAACAAGGATAAAAGGAATTTCATAGTGTAACCTTTAAAGCAAGAGGCTGTAGAGATGTCATGGTTTTCAGTTTTCACATTTCAATCGCGCACACATTAGTTGGCTGGATATGTCTATAGCTCTTTAATATGCTGTTAGTTGAAACTTGAGTCAAAGCATTGAATTTGATTACTCAAAATATGTTACAGGTTTATAGAATATGAGGTATTGGTAATGGTGCTTTTGTAAAAATTGTAGCACATTGCATTACAAGCCAGAGATTGTGTTACTTATGTGCCTGTCGTCCTACTTGAGTAAATCATTTTATTTTGGCTCTGTTCGGTAAAAAATAGTGAATAGCTGATAAGCTAGCTTATAGCGGATATCTGATAAGCTAGCTTATAGCGGATATCTGATAAGCTAGCTGATTGAATTTGTAGTGTTGGGTAAAAATTAGCGGTTGAACTAGCTTATAATTATGAAATGACATAAAAATTATATATTTAATTAATATTTAATTTTTTTCAATTAAGATTGCAGGGGTAAAATTGAGATAAATAATGATAAGCTATAAGTACCAAACGGGTCTTTTTTAATTTTTAGTAAAACGAGCTTATAAAACATAAGCTATAAGCTACAAGCTCAAAAACATGTCTTACCAAACAGACCTTTTGTAATTCAAGTTTGTTCCTATGATGCATAGGTACGGGTACGGCAAATTTTAAAAAATGAAGTTACGGGTACGTTGGTATAAAACATCAAAAAAAAGATTTTTCAAGTGAATTACTACACTTCTATTATCATGTTGCTTGAGAGTTTTATTTTTTTTGTGCATCCCCTCTACTATTTTCTTCAAAAGCAAAATAGTTTTGGTTATTTTTTCAACGCCCGTATGTTTTTGCTGCACCAACTACGAAGTAATAACTAAGTAAGAATAGGTACGGTTAGGTACTAAGTTACGAGTACCATACGCGTACCCGGTACGGGTGCGTACCCAGTACCGGTACTTCTCCATGTTTGGAGTACCCATGCTTCAGAGGTTTGTTCACAACCAATTGTGTCAGTTCAGTTTTTCATATTTCACTGTACTTAGTAACTTTATCTAATGGCAAAACTGTAAATTATATTGGTTCATCAAAAGGGGAACACTTTAAATGGATGACACTGTAATGGCCTTGTTTTATTTATATTTTGACAGGTTGGTGAGTTTGAGATGCATCTTAAGCGTAACATTGGAGCAACAAAAGCTCCATTGTCTAACATTTCACCAACTACACCACCACCTATTCCAAGCAAACCTATGAATGAATCAGCGCCGGCTACCGTACAGCCATTGCCACCAACATCATCTTCAGAAAAAACCAACCCATTTGCAAATGTTTCCTCACAAAAGTCATCAAAGTTAACAGCATTGGAGGCTTCTGGTACCAATTCATACGCGTTAGTATCTTCTCCTACGGTATGCCATCTATTTATGTATGCTATAATCTCTGATTTCACTAATTACCTCCAATTTCGCTAACTCTCTCTCTGTCTCTCTCTCTCTCTCACTCTCTCTCTCTCTAGGTTGGCTCATTCCGAAGAGGTAGAACAATTAAAGGGAAGATGCATCCTCCCATCTGTAATGAGGTAATTGATGTGCTAGTCATTGCCTATCCTCCAGTGTTTTTAAGTCATCTGCTTGTTATGACGTAGATCACATGATTCACTGAATGCTCCCTCCATCTGGCTTGTCACCATGAACTCCGCCATTGGATTTAGCTGCACATGTGCATGTAGCAAACTAAAATTCTCCAGTGCACAAAGTAAATATTTGTTGTTTAGGGTTCAACAAGTAGCGTATGAGTTGTGTCATGCAATAGTGCAAACGTGATAGGTGAAAGTGCAACCTATGTGCTGGCATTCTTGCTTGTCCGCCTAGTCTCCTGATAGGACCTTGTTAACATGCATGTCGCATGTGTTAACTTGAATATATTTAGCTAACCAAACTGAATAATGGTACAGAAAAGAAAAAAAAAAAGTTATAATAATTAAAAAAAAAAAAAAAAAAAGGAAAGCCTGATTTTATACCGTATGAGCAAATCATTTTATCACCATGTTACTTTTTCTATATTTTTCATTTAATATGTTGGATTACAATTTGATGTAAACAAATAAATATTCTCACTGTTACATTTATAAAATGTGAATAAATATACTATGATCACAGAAAGCATGGCCAACTTTCTCTTCAGTTGAACATAAAATATAATTTTTTCAGTTTTATGCTGTATCCATTTCATCAATTTTTGGTTCTGCTTCAGTAACTAAAGCTATTGATTGTAATCTTAATTTATGAATGTTTGCAAACAATTGGTACATGCTATCTCTATATTCTAATTTCTAACAGATATCAACATTTTTTAGATGCAAATTATATATTCTTTGGCAGTATAATGTAGTTTGGTCAATATCACTGTCTGTCCTGTGGTAATTATTGGCATATTTTCTATCACAGGTTTTTTCAGCTAAGCTGTTTGAAAACCCCACTTTCTCTGAAATGACTACAATTGTTATTTGATGTCTTCATTTCCTAATCTAATTCTAGCCTTATTGCATATATAAACTCAAATGACTCAATTGCATGTTTTCAATTTCAACATAGGGTGATGTAATCAGAGAAGGACAGGTGATAGGGTATTTGGATCAGTTTGGGGTTGGGGCCGGAATTCCCGTTAAGGTGATTTGATGTCTGTTTATTTAATTGTTGTTCGTAAAGAAATATATACATCTCCTGACTGGTTTTATTTTGGAAATTTTGCAGTCAGATGTGGCTGGAGAAGTGTTAAAGCTACTTGTTGATGAGGGAGGTATAGTGTCTGTGACCTATTGCTAAAATATGCCTGGATTTATTTATATGTTAATCAAGTAATTCATGGTTTTCTGGGAAAATAAGGGTATAATAGTATTGTTCGGCCAAATTTTGAAATAGTGAAAGCAGTTGTGTGGCTCGGCGCTCGAGTATTAAAAATATAGCAAAAGTGACATAGAAGTTCCTCAAGTAATCTCTATTTTAATGATTGCAAACCCTAATTACATGGAAAAAGCAAAGCAGATGACTTCATGCAGTACCAAATACAGTACATGTACATCCATGACCTCTTTTTAACGGCAAATATGTCAGGGGTCGTTTAGTCCTCCAGCATTTACCCAGACATGTGTATGTTATTCTAGTATCTTGGCTCCATAATTTTTCATGTTTAGTATGCTGTTCATATATTAAAACATTGGCATGCTGGACATGTAAGAATCTAGGATCCGTGCGCTCACAAATTCCGTGCACTGTATGAAATATTGTTATTTGTCATACCAAACAAAGGGGATATCGCACCCTCTCACATCAAAGATAATCTTTCATTTCCGTACCAGTGAAAATGTATCTTGCATGCTTTTTTGTGTTTATTTTCTAAATGATGGGAAATCATGGGATATTCATGATAAACTAATTTAGTTCATTTTATTTAACAATATATGGCAAGTAGAAAAACTAACAATATATTTTAGTTCACATGGGTTTTCTAACTATTGTTCACATGGCTTTGAAAAACTTATTTAAGTTTAACTTATGACATCAACACACATAAATGCTTAGAAAAGTTAATGACAATAGCTTATTATATGACCATAAGTGGTCTTTAGCTTATTTTCATAAGCTTACTGTTTTGTGTTGTATATGGTTTTCAGATCCTGTTGGTTATGGAGATCCCATTATTGCCGTCTTGCCATCATTCCATGACATTAAGTGATCCAGCATTAAGATATAATCATGAGGCATTTTCTTATCCGGGGGCTATTAGCATATTTTGGTATGTTTTAAATAGATTGAGAAATAATTGTTTGTGCTTTCGTATTGGGTGAAGGGGTCCGTTTGTAGAAGATCGTACTTCATAATTGTATACCTGTTGCTCAGATTGTATTCGATTAGCTAATTCCAGCATCACCTTGTTATGTATCCGATATATGCAAAACAAAGGCTTTGGACACTATGAACCGTTCCTGGTACCTGGAGTTTGATTGCTTAATTGCTTTATTTATTTTTCTCTAAAAAAAGGTGTAGAACTTATTTTGAGATACTTGGAACAGACTAAACACACTCTGCATTGCTATAATATATGCAAATGTTGTCTTTACATTAATCTCTAATATCTTCATGACCAGAATAGCTACACAATCTGCCAGTCATATTTCAAAATGCAAGGGCAGATTATGAGAGTTAATCTTGTTTTAAGGCTGAATGAACCATGAGGAAGTGAAAAACCAATTATCATACTAGCATCTACATGAAAAGAGATTGTGGAATCTTTGTGTACTGTTCATACTGTTGCCCTCTTATAAATTAATTAACATGCGTAACAGTGTGAAAGATATGCGGAAATTAATAACCAACAATTAAGCAGTCTCCCGTAAGTGGTCTTTAGTTTATTTTCATAAGCTTACTGTTTTGTGTTGTATATGGTTTTCAGATCCTGTTGGTTATGCAATCTCCCGTCATCCCCTCATTTATTTCTATTAAGCAACCCATCAAGTTAGCATTGTTATTTGTTAGTCATGGTCCCATTTTTTTTAGGTTTCATTCCACATGTTTAAAGAATTCATGTTCATATCAATCAAGGGTTGCAATGGAATCCGTTTCAATACGGATTTGAGGGTAGCCAAAAGACTTGGCCAATATTATACCAGAGTTGCATAAAACTCAGCTAATAAGCAAGTTGTGGTACCAGTAAAACTCCAGAAACCAAGCAACCATTCTCCAAGGTTACTTACTACACATAATTCCTCAAAAATTAGGCAGTCCATTATTTAAGGAGCTGCCATCAACGTTAATTTTGATGAAGTTATGCAAAGGAGAGGGCAACCTTACTTCTACGAGGCTTTAAAATCATGTCCCAAATTCCGAAAATCCAAAAATGGTCAAGGCACTGGTAAACAAACCAGGTATTATGATAGAAGATCGCGACATTTCTAGAATCCCTTTCCAAAGACCCTGGTAATTAAGAAATGAATGTCATTTCTAGAACCCCCTTTCAAAGGCCCATCTAATGTATTATATTACTTCACATTTTTTAAATACTCATATCACTCATCCCAAACTCTAAAATTCACTAATTTCACACTATACTCTAAATTTATTATTACAAACTTTTCAAATTATTTTTTAATTACCTTAACTTATAAAGTATTGTTAAAAAAAAGAAAGAACGGAGAATAGCACCATAGCTATTCTTGGATATGTGGTGCTGACAACGGTTGCCCCCAATGCCCGATAATTATGTTCTAAAGGAGCTTTTGCATTGAAGTAATGTTATTTGAACAACTATTTTAATGATTACAAAGAAAAAAAGTATTGACACCTAAATCAAAGTAGTAGAGAGAGAAAGTAAAAATAGAGAGAGAAAGTAAAAACATAATGTGAGTATGAAAGAGAAGTTGTCACAAAAGTTGTCAAGAAATAGTTGTACAAATATCATTTCTCTTGCAAGGTAAATAAAACAATCAAAAGTAATCCTGAATGTTAGTAAAAATTCATTAGTTGGACAATGCAATGCTACTAGTGTATGAGGTGATAAATAAATCAATGGTTGATAATATATTATATGAACATACATATCATCAATGATTTTCTCACTTTTAGAAGAGCAAAATCCCCATGTTTTTAAAATATATATATATATATATATATATATATATATATATATATATAAATAATAGGCTTAATTACACTTTGGTCCTCGCATTTTGACCAGTTCACGAAAATAGTCCTGCCTCTTTTAAATCGAACAAAACCGTCCTAAACTATCATGGTTTTTGCAGTTTTAGTCCTACCTCCTATTTTTCAACTCTAAAAACGCAGAGAAATGACATTTTTAGGCAGTTTTAAACCTACCCTATGCTCAACCATGAAATAAACAAGGAATAAAACATATGGGTACAAGGAATCTACTCTATTCAGCACACTAACAAAAAAACCCTAATTTGAAACATATCTTAGAAATTAGGGTTTTTTTTTTGCTTAGTGTGTTGAATAAAGTGGATTCCTTGTACCCACATGCTTTATTCCTTGTTTATTTCATGGTTGAGCATAGGGGGTAGGTCTATACCTTCCATTTCTCTGCGTTTCTGGAGTTGAAAATAAGAGGTAGGACTAAAACTGCAAAAAAACATATAGTTTAAGGACGATTTTGTTCGATTTGAAAGAGGCATGACCATTTTCGTGAGCCGGTCAAAATGCGAGGACCAAAAGTGTAATTAAGCCTAAAAAATACTAATATGAAAAACGCATTTAACTAATATAATCCAACCCGGTCGAGCATGGGAGGCAGCTTCAAATACGTAGTCAACAATTTTCTGCATTCCCACGGTCACCAAAATTTGTAATTACCCTTGCATTGTGGTTGGAAAATTCGGGTTTTAATATGGATTTTTATTTTTTAAAAATAGAAAATATCGATATTAAAATATGGACCTTCCGATTACAATCTAACGGACACAAATGTTATGATTGTGTGTGTCCGAAATTGCCGACTTCCTACTCATGCAGCCGTGTCAATCATCAAACCCGAGTGACATCTGACTCAGATCATATTTATCTCGTAGCAAACTTCAAAACAATGGAATATACGGCAATGCCTAATTCCCACTTGGCACCCCTCACCCATATCAACATGATCCACAAGTAAAATTCCAAATATGTGGCTTTCTCAAATTTACGTGACAAAGGTACTAAATCATCTACGTCATCTCAATTCATTGTGGCCATGAAAACACATAAACATGGGATGCACTTTTTATCATAAAATAAAAATAAAATGAAGAAAAGAGATAATAACAAAGTTTCATGACAAAGCCCCGTTGAAGAAAAAAATGAAGCCCAATACTCAGGCTTCTTTCGCCACAGGCCCGCCGCACGTGACTTACTTTCACCGGGTAACTGTCTCACGTGCCGCACCTTCCAAAACTCATCTTCCACCGCCGAACCAAAAACTCCGACAATTCCGCACCGCCAAACGCCGCCGTGTCAACCTCTCCATCACCGCAGCTAACAAAACCGAACACCACGACGGAAACAACGGCGTTGACCGAATAGAATGTTCTCCAGCACGAAGCAACCGGCGAGGAGTGTTGATGGCGCCGTTTCTAGCCGCCGGAGCTTCCTTTCTTCTCTCTGCGGCGACGACAAGGGCGGCGGAGGAGGAGAAGATAAAGGAGAATGCGGCGCCGGTTGAAGCGACGGTTGTGAAACCGGAGGATGTGAAGAAGATAGAGGAGGAAGTGATAACGTCGAGGATATACGATGCGACGGCGATAGGTGAACCGTTGGCTATAGGGAAAGAGAAAGGGAAAGTGTGGGAGAAGTTGATGAATGCTAGAGTTGTTTATTTAGGGGAAGCTGAACAAGTTCCGGTTCGAGATGATAAGGATTTGGAGCTTGAGATTGTCAAGAATTTGCATAAGCGTTGTGTTGATGTTGATAAGCGTTTATCATTGGCTATTGAAGCTTTTCCTTCTGATCTTCAGGAACCACTTAATCAGTATATGGATAAAAAGTATGCATTTTAATTTATCTTATCAATACACCTTATAGCTTATACCAAACCAGTTTAACTTTATTTTTTTATCTTTTGCTATAAAAAAAATATATATGCATAATTAATTATCATGATGAGTGCATGTGTATTTTTGTCATTGCTAGATTGTTTCTCACAATTCTTAAACTTGACTGTCATGGCAGGATGGATGGAGAAACCTTGAAGTCTTATACAACGCATTGGCCGCCTGAACGGTGGCAGGAATATGAACCTATTCTTAATTACTGTCGCGAAAACGGAATCCATCTTGTTGCTTGTGGTACTCCATTGAAGGTATGTTCAAATTTTCATTCAAACTAATGTAGATCTTTAACATGTTCATTGTCTTCTGAAATTTTCTGGTGGTGGGTTAATTAGGAGTAATAGTTTAACAATATCACTGAACGTGACACTCGATGCTATGCCAATTGACTTACCATAGATTCAAATGGTAAGCACGTGGCAGTTGGCACCATAAAGATTAAATAATAGACCACAAGGGTTTTAAAATTTTAATTGCATTATGACACTAACAAGAAAAACCTTATCTATGAAAGATAAACCTCGCTTTCCCAAATTGGATATGAATTCATAAAATTCAAGGTTCCCAAATTAAACAAAAGGGTCAACTTGATTTTGGAAACTTGCCTTAGGCAGTATGGTAAATATCATGATATGAGAAGATCAGAAAATATGTTGAAAGGGTGCACGATGGCAAGAGAAAATTTAGGAGCATTAAATAGACCTTGCATTCAATGTTTTGAATTTTGAGTTTTTGATAGAGTTGTATGGTTTGAGTAGATCCATGTAAGTTGTAACCAACTCCACTGAGGAGGATCAAGCTTGATTCTTGTATACCTAGGTTAAGTCACATAAAGATGAACTTTGAAATTTGGCAATTTTCTCATCAACAGATCTTAAGGACTGTCCAAGCAGAAGGAATTAGTGGGCTAACAAAGGCTGAACGTAAATTATATGCACCTCCAGCCGGTTCAGGCTTCATATCAGGCTTTTCTTCTATGTCGCGTAGATATTCAGCTGACAGTACTCCAAATCTGTCGTTTCCTTTTGGCCCAAGCTCGTATCTATCTGCACAGGCTAGAGTAGTTGACGAGTATACTATGTCCCAGATCATATTACAAAATATGCTTGATGCAGGGGCTACCGGTATGTTGATAGTTGTGACTGGTGCAAGCCATGTCACATATGGAGCTAGAGGAACTGGAGTGCCCGCAAGAATTTCAAGAAAATTACAAAAGAAAAATCAAGTAGTTATATTACTTGACCCAGAAAGACAGTTCATTCGCAGTGAGGGAGAAGTTCCCGTTGCTGATTTTTTGTGGTATTCTGCCGCCAGACCCTGTAGCAGAAATTGCTTTGACCGGGTTGAGATTGCTCGGGTTATGAATGCTGCCGGGCAGAGACGGGATGCCCTCCCACAGGTTAGTTAGCCATTTCATTCACTTATTAGCTTAACTGTTACTCTGTTGATTCCCCCTTCCAAATTTAAGCCCTTTATGTGCTCTCATTGCCCATTTTGGTGATACAAAATTGAGAGATTTTACATGTTACCATGTATCTTGTATCAGTGCCTTTTATGAATTATTTTTTCTGTAGGCAATATAACTTTGTTGTTTCATCATCATTTTTCCTTTTACTTGATATTTCTGTTTGGTGAAATGTTAATTGACGTGGAATATGCATCCCAACCGTCTGTCGTGAAAATTTGTACTTGAATATTGAACGTCTCATTGTACTTTTTTCTTTTCTACTTTTCTTTTCCTTAAATGTTGGAAATGAGTTTTTTGCACAACAATATATGATCTAAGGACTTGGACTTTAAACTTTTGAGATGGGTAACTTGTGATAATGAAATATCATTTTTTTTTAAAATTCTCTAAAATTAAAGTAACTCTATTCTATAATATAGTTTACATCTATTGATTCCAAGTGTTTAGGGGGATATAATCGAGGCATCGGCAGTGATAACTAGTTTAAATTGGTTGAACGTCTGATGATTAGCTAGTTGGGTTTTTTTAGAATTTTTTTTTTCTTTCCCATATGCACCTACTTACCCTTTAATGTAACCATCCTTTAGACAGAATGGTGTCTGCTATTATTGGTTGTGAACATGATTATAATTCCTTTTGGCTTCAGGATCTTCAAAAGGGAATTGATCTTGGTTTAGTATCACCGGAGGTATTGCAGAACTTCTTTGATCTAGAGAAATATCCTCTGCTTTCAGAACTCACTCACCGTTTCCAGGTAAATTTGTATTTTTTGAAAATAAAACTCTTAACTTATAATCATGAGATTATTTCATAACTCTCGGTCTGGTTCTTCTTGATACAGGGTTTCAGGGAAAGATTGTTGGCAGATCCCAAGTTCTTGCAGAGACTAGCAATAGAAGAAGGAATATCAGTAACAACTACATTATTAGCACAGTATCAGAAGCGGAAAGAAAACTTCTTTCAAGAGCTTGACTATGTTATTACGGACACTGTCAGAGGATCAGTTGTTGATTTCTTTACAGTGTGGCTTCCTGCACCAACTTTATCATTCCTTTCCTATGCTGATGAGACAATTGCGCCTGATAACATTAGTTCTCTAATAGGACTTCTTGGCTCCATCCCTGACAATGCATTTCAAAAGAACCCAGTGGGGACAAATTGGAATCTCAATCATCGAATTGCATCAGTTGTATTTGGTGGTCTAAAACTCGCTGGCGTTGGATTTATTTCAAGTATTGGAGCTGTTGCTTCATCAAATTCTCTGTTTGCAGTTCGTAAGTTTCTTAATCCAGCAATCATCACTAACAAACAGATTGCAAGGTCACCAATACTCAAAACAGCAGTTGTTTATGCACTTTTTCTTGGAATATCTGCAAATCTCCGTTATCAGGTATTTAGAGAACTTGTTTCTTGCACTGAATTTGTTAGTTGTAATAAAAGACTTAAAAAGAAGATTGGACCCAGTTTCTGTAGGAAATGGCATCGGCATGATCTAGTTCGTGGTTTACAACATTATGTTGCAAGAGTTGCTATAGTTTCTTGAGTTTTTCCAGTATATGATTATTGACCCAGGACAAAGTTTGCAATTTGGAAATTTGAGTATGTTGACATTTGAAAGCAGGACTTGATTACCTGTATCTTTAAAAACTAGTTGTGGTGTGATTTTATGACTCACCAATAATTGAAAAGAAAAATGCTAGTAACACTCTCTCTAACACACTCTTTTTAACATACACTATTATTGCTGAATTTAATGTGGGTCTCATTAAATTATGAGGGCTTCATTCCTTATTTGTGAGACTCATTTACAAAGTGGTGAGACTAAAATGAATTTCACCCAATAATAGAGTGTCTTGGAAAGAAAGTTGTAGAGAATGTGTTGCTACTTGTTAGTATTTCTTTTTTTGAACAAGACTTGTTAGTATTTCTACAACTAGAAATATTGTACTGTAATATAGTTTGCTTTACTATCACCTTGCAACTTACGATCCTTCAGGGCTCACTAGATACTGTTAAAAAAGCATTGTGAAAAAAATATCTTGTTTAATTTTCTTCTCCTTTCTACTTCTTCATCTGCACTCTGTCACCTGTGTAATTATTTGAGGATGTTTTCTTTCTGAAAATTGCAAATGTTGTATAGCTATACTGTCAGTGATGTGATAATCTTGTACTGTAAATTTGCATCCGATAATTCCAATTCAGGTCTGCAACTAGCCATCTGTATTAATACTGAAGTTACAATATTTTTGTTATGCAGATAATTGCTGGGGTAGTGGAGCATCGGATTTCTGATCAGTTTGCTTCCCAAACATTTCTTGTAAATATGCTATCTTTTGTATCACGGACAATCAATTCTTACTGGGGAACGCAGGTAAGATACACTTTCTTATTTTATCTTGTATATGCATTTGATCATTTTCAAAATTCTAAGTGTTCATCACCTCATCTTAAATAAGCCGATTGTGTTTGAACCCTATAATTCTCAGATATCAAGTATATTTTTTTTATTTCCAATTGTTAGCGAAGCTTCCAATTTCACAATCAAGTGTTCATATGAAAATGTGTATGGTGGAATGGTAATTGTGTCTGAATGTATATTTTTGCAAGACAGTGAATCATATAAGTTTAGTTTTGTGATAGAAAGAGGGGAAATTCACTTCTGATTGTCTTGTAGTATGTGATCTTAATATTGGAAGGGCCTTGTCTAAGAGTGTCCTAAGAGAACTTGTTACGGAATAAACAACTAAAAAGTATTCAATGTAAAGTACAACAAATTATACATTGGGGAGTGAAGATTATTTTTTCGCTTGGTATTTCCATTTTTGAATCCTTGACTTTAACAATACAACTGCCTTAATGGCCAGGTTGGCATTTATCTTCGGTTTCAACATAGGTTATTTAAAGTTTAATACATGGACTATGTTATTCAATATTCACAATTTCAAAGAAATGTTATTTAATGTAATTTATAATTTTGAATCCTTAAAACGTGATTTAGAGGTACACAGTCAAATTTGTCAGATCACGGTACAATCTGCTACTATTAATTTTTCAAGGTTTTGTAAAAAGCTTAAGAAGTTATTAAATATTCCCAACTTCAGGGAAATATGGACTCTTACGCTCGTATTTCACCAATACTATCTCCTTTCATACACAAATTTCTCATTAAAGGCCATGTTAAATTTTAACATAGAGCATCTATTCCTTTTAACTTAGAGCATCTATTCCCCTTCAATTAAAGGAAAGTCAATTACAACAATAAAGTTGAAGGGAAAAGTAACTAATGTCCTGCAAGTTTGATAAGTAATTTGAAACAAACTAAATCCTTGAAAGAGAGAATTATTTTGAAACCAAGATATCATAATTTGGATTGATGTTAATCATTCATCTGCGTATAGTTTCTAAATTTGACTAGGGTTTTTCAAATCTAATTTTTTGGTAAATTCCTGCAGCAATGGATTGACCTTGCACGCTCTACCGGACTGCAAGTTAGAAAGACCGAGTCACCTGAGCCACCTACATCAGATTCTCCAAATCAAGCTGCAATCTTATGCAACTCTACCGGACTGCAAGTTAGAGAGACCGAGTCACCTGAGCCACCTTCATCAGATTCTCCAAATCAAGCTGCAATCTTATGCAACGAAGCAGAAGAAGCCAACATCGACGAGATTAAAAGTGAATGAGGTGAAATACCCCTTGCGACATTTTTGTTGTAATTTGTATATTTTTTGTTCTTGAGGAGCTGGTAAATAGGCACAAAGGAATAGGTTTTTTTCTTCATAACAATACAATTCCTTCCATAGCTTAGTTGTATACTTATACTTTTTTATATATATTCCCACATCCCAAATTCATCAATGTAATATAACCAGTATTTATTTTCAACCTAATAAATATTTTTTATATTAATACTTTATACTTTTGTTTCTTTAACTGATGGACCCTTGGTTACAAATGGAAACCAGAATAAGTCAATAATCATTCTCAGTTTAAGGGATATCTCTTGGGACACCTTTTTTAAACTGGGAGGAAAAAAATTCAGAAGCACGTGTATTGGACTTCCTGATATGGAATTTCTCGTTTGCACATCTTTGTATAGGATTACTCTGAAAATCTTAGAGGATCATAGGAGTGGGTATCTATAATTTCGTATGATCTTGTTGCATTGATTTTTTTTTTGTTTATTATTTTCTTTAGAGATATTAAGAGAGCTGGGTCATGTCAAAACTAGTGAATATTAATGAGAAAGAGATAGACATAAAGTTTCCACATGACATTATCATGTAAAGTCTGGCATGACAGGATCCATTCTAAGGGTAACACGGGTAGTGTTCTGGTCTATTATTGGGTAATAGATGAAGTAGTTGAAATTTGGCTTGAAATCATGAATCCAGTTAAGTGAAACCATTTTGAGTCTAATGGTTTTACTTATAGGCTTTTTTTTTACTTTCTGAAATTACTCTATATGCAGTGAAAGAGAATATCAGATAATCTTTATTGAACATATGGCAGGGGTTACAAGAGGAAATTTGAAATAAATAGTTCGTCCATATGTCTTCCACATAAAACGTTGTGTATCACCATCAACTCTCAGCTCTTTCTGGGTTCTGTCCTTCATCAATCCTTTGGACAAGCATCTCTTTGACTTTGTGTAGGGCATGTTCAAGGTTTTCCAGCTGCATATTTTTTGTAATTCATGAGTCTGTCTTGAGTTACTTGGTTTAAAGCTTCAAAAAATTATTTTTGTTTTACTGTAACATATTTTTGGAAATAAGAATTTCACCGGTAGTTCCATACCTCTTGTCTGGCGAATCTGTTGTACACGAATAATCCACTATACAGATCAAAACTACATCCCATGACAGGTTTTTTCTGCAATTAATTTTTTAAATGTTATATCATATGCTATATCCATTTGGTTAGAGCAGAAAAGAGAATGTTTTAGGAGGAAATAGGGAAATGTTTAAAAGAAAAACATGTTAAAAACTGTTTACCAACTCAACAAGTGTTTGAAAGCCCTTGGTGTCAATAGGGGTGGATTTAATATCCATTTCTGCCAATGTCCTGGTAAAGAAGACACCAAAAGTTACAGTCAGTAACCGTAAATATAGGTGCTTGTCTGTCTCTGGTTGGTGAAAGATAGGTAGGAAGCTGCATACCTTCCTATTGTGTGTGTGATAAATTGACTCTTTGCAGCTGCTTTGTCATGTTCCTCACATGACATTTCTACCATCTTGCAACCCTACATAACACAACATTTTGAAATAGATCTACCTTAGAACTTGTGGTCCTTAGCTCATTTTGTTTTATCATTTCCTGATTCAATAATTCTAAGAGCATAACTAATTAAAGTAAGGGTCTTACGAATAAGTGCCCTTGTTAAGAATCTAAAAGTGAAAACACTTGTTAATAATAATTGTTAGCATTTTCCTTAAAGTGATAATATAAATATGCAAACTTAACATCTAAAGTTAATTTCTTAGCTACTGCCCACTTTGTTTCTTTATTCAACAAGATAAGCATAATTAGTTAGTCTAATGTAAAAGCAACAAGATAAGCATAATTACTATATTTGCTTCTAAAGTGTTAACTTACCTCACTTGCAAAAATTTGGAGAAATTTGGAGCATGTAACTTCATCCTTTATTCGAACTTTATCAAACATGAAAGTCAGATTTTGCCAACTGTTTTTCCCACTTACTGGTCCAAACATTGGGTGCGTGCAGAGTATGTCTGACTCCTCAGGTAACACCTTAAACATGAAAGTCACATAGGAAACACCGAAACAGAAACTACATCAATTATCTGAATGAAACAAGTAAACAAAAGTGCTATCACTATGGTAGATCATTGATGTAACTGCATACTTTTAATAGAAGGTTCTTTGGGTGCTCTTTGACTGAAAGAACATCAACAAAAAGCGTTGGTCGCTTCAGACAAGCGAGTGGCATCGACCCGACAACCTCGGATAGCGATGAAATAGATGTGCATAACAGTATGACATCCATATCAGCTTCAAGGAATGCTGTGATATCCCTGCAGAGTTTGACATATGCATGCATTATGAAATGGGCTATCTTTGTTTTATTTATGTATGATATTCAAGTTTGGTTTTGAGTTTTTACCTGAAGAAATGAATGCCTATTTGGTGACAAAGTTGAGAGTAATCTGTTCTACTAGTTGCAGTTAGAGTATGGCCTTGTTTAATCATTGTATTTGCCAAAAATTGGCCAAACGTGCCAAACCCAACTATGCCAATTTTCAGACTTTTGGAAGATGATGACATGCTTGGTTGAATTGATAACAAAAATGATTTGCAAAATATGAGAGGAATGAATGTGGCTATAAGCCTATTATAAGTAAAATAAAAGTGGTACCACTCATTTATTAGGGTGAAGACAACAAGGCATATATACCCTTAAAGTTTCTAGTTATTATATGTTAAGAAAACTGATTGACACATATAGCGGCTATTACACGCCATCACATTCTTACTTTGGCTTCAAGTTTTGATTCTTATAGCTTTTAGCTTATGTTAAGTAAAGTACTCAAACAAGTTACTCGGTCCTTTGAATAATAATCAATTAATTGGCAATGGAAAGTGCTCCGACAAGCTATTCAGTACCTTGAATAATCAATTAACAATTGGAAAGAAAGTACTCCAACATGCTACAAAGTCCCTTGAGCAATCAATTAATAATGGAAATGAAGTGCTCAGAAAAGCTACCTAGTCCCTTGAATAATCAATTAACAATGGACAATGAACAATGGAAATTATACTCAATGTGACATTCTTTTGAAGTTATTTTATTCCGTAGTGACATTTTATAAAATACTTTAGTTAATTTATAATTCTTATTCTCATGTAGAAATTTTTTTTTTTTAAAAATTTCGTGTAAAAGTAGAGCTTTAAAAAATTAGAAGAATAAAAAAGAGAAAAATACCTTAAATGATCCCCGGTCTTTTTTGCTGAATCAATTTGCTCAAGAGAAATTCAAAATGGTCCCTTAAGTTATTTTCTATTGTATCTTTTTTAATTTGTGTGAGTGTACCCAAATGAATTATATTTAGGGTTGTGACCACACAAGTGTTCATCTTCAACATCTCGTTTTCTGTCTTTCTCTTCTTGTAAATTATATCATCAATCTATCACACCACTCTTTATATTTTTCCCTCTCAAGGTGTCAAGAGGGTGTATGTATAGGTGTAGACAACATTTTTTGGTAGGTAAAACTCTAATAAACTTTTTTTTATGAAAAAGATTTGAACTCAAGATATTAGTCGATGGTTATAAATGTGAGTTTTAACCTATTTTTCAAATGAAAATCCATATTTTGTATAACTCATGTATTGACAATGGAAATTCAATATAATAGAGTGAATTAAAAAAGAGCAAAATTTCCACTAATAAAAGAGATCTATCTATCTACCTACATTGTCATATTTATCCACTGAAATAGTACAAGAAGCTCTAGGTGGTTCATCCATTGGAACATCATGTACAAGTTGATCCCTTTGATTTGGCAATGTATTAACATTATGTTTAGCCATTCTCCCTGCCATTCTCTGTTGTTGCACCACCAACACAGATGCCTTTGTCACAAAATCTGTTGAAGCCAACATATCACCAATCACACCTAACTCAGGACACTCACTCCATTGATCATGTCCATGTAACAAAACAGATTGAGGATGTCCCCTCCCAACCATAACTAAATCAAAATAATCTATCATTCTTCTTATACTAGAAGAAAATTCTATTCCATCTTTCACAACTTCTTCAGTTATCTCAAACCTTATATTTCCAGCATTGTAATATCTATATTCATCTACTAGATCACTGTCATGTTTTCTTTCTTTTGAATTTTCTTCTCCGAATGTGAGGAATCTAACCACGGATACATTCACACATTCATGTCTAGCCATTCTACTTGCATAGGCTAGTGCCTCAGCATCATCTGCACCTCCAATGAAGAGAACTGCAACATAGTATGTTGCTTTGGATATTAAAAGTGATGGAGAACCACTTAAGATGCCTCGGTCGATGAGGATTCCAACCGAACAAGGAGCTCTTTCGAGGACTTTAATGTTTACTCTTTGGATTGCTCTATTGTTTATCTCAACTGTTCCATCTATTTCCCACCTTTTATGAAATGGCATGATCATAATGTTGGCTCTTCTGTCTAGCGATATTCGACAAACATCGTCATTGATTGTGTCAAAGTCAGATATTGATGTGAATGATTGAGCATATGCACACCCTTCATTGAGCTGTACATATTGCTTCAATGCATTGTCGAGTTCAGTTGAACCACATTTGGTTAACCGAAGCGTGTCATGCTCTTGGTGAGCGACGAGAATAGGCCTTGACCTTCCGAGAAGCTCTACAAGGATAAGTGCTATAACTGAAACATTGCTCTCTTTGCTTGCACATGATGCTTCTATGATGTTGAGCATTGTTGGGATGTTTTCATCCTTGTAAATGCATACCATGATTCGGAGCTCAGAATCCCGCTTGGTATGTTGTATTGAACATCTTTTTCCTGAATGATATTGGGATGAAGGATCAAATAAGAGTTTTATCAGTGGTGCTATGATAGCATTTATCACTAGAAGGGACATCACCATCAAAGAGAACTCTTGTTCTGATAGTAGCTGCCATATAAAAAGAGATTTTTATGCATCATGTTAGTCACTCAGTCGATTAATCAATCAAGGGTTACATATGTTTTTCACTTTTTAGTTGAACTTGGATTGTGTGCAGACTGAATTTCATGACTGCACGCAAATAGCCACATCGGTGGCCGTTTGATCAAGATAAAACAATCCATACTCCAATGCAGATTTTATTTTATTTTAAATCTAATATACGACTTTAAAAGCTGGATTGTCTTATCTTGATCGAACGGCCACCGATGTGGTTGACAGCGTGCAATCATTGTGTTTGCACACAATCCAAATCCTTTTTAGTTCTTTTATTTAACGAAAATTGTGTGTTTTAGTCATTCGTCTTTCTCCTATCAGGACTAAAAGCATACAGCTTTGTATTTTTTAAGAACTAAAACCAAACAAAACTTTCGTGGTTTCAAAATCAAATTTTACCAATTTTATAGGATGAAAATTAAATTTAATCCATTAGTAGGTAAATATGTTGCTAATGTCTTATCTATGATGTTTTGATATATTGGATTGGACTTGAAATTACTAGAATGAAATATAAATTTACCTTGCCTTCCTTCCATATATTGAACATGCTGAGCTCAGCTATACCTCTTCCGTTGAGAAGAAGCCCAATCACAAAACAATCTTTCATTGGAAATTTGTAAAAATAACCTGGCAACATAACAGCACCAATCTTCACCGTGAAACCGACAAGAACTATGACAGTCACAATCCAAGTTGACCGAATGTCGATTTTGAATACATCAGTCTGCAATCCACTGACAGCAAGGTAGATTGGATACAGAAAAGCACAAGAAATCGTCTCCATCTTCGATATCAAAGTTGTTCCTAAAGGCGGCCCTTCAGGAACAACGAGACCTAAAATTATCGGTCCCATTGCAAAATGTTGTCCAATGAATTCGCTAATGAATGCAGTAAACATAACACATAGAAGGATACAAATAACGAAATTTTCATCAATAGGCCTTCCATTTAATCGGCCTATGAACCAAAGTATAGCCGGTCTCATTACATATATGATAATAACCAAGAGTGCAGCTATGGATAGAATGATCCAAAGTAGTGTCAGCGGACTGCCATTACTACTTTTACTCTGCAATGCTGCAAACATAAATACTGTCATAGTGAGGCTAACAACATCAGCAAACAACGCCGATGATAGCGTTAGACGGCCTACATCGGTGTTTAGGATTTTAAGCTCTGATAGAAGGACTGATATGCTGATGAATACAGTCATGCTTTGCGACATAGCTATCATTGGGAGAGCGTCCGAGAGGGTTTTGTCCATGGAAACATATTTTTTCATTGCAAAGGCTAATCCAAGAGGGATTCCTAATGAAAATGAGAATACAGAAATACCAATTGTGATGGCTTTTTTTTCTGTCTTCAGCACTGTTGCAGTGTCCATCTTTACACAACATATGAAGTAGAAGAAATTGAGGCAGAAAGTTGCCATTGTTTGAAGTATTAGAGCACCTTTCATAGGGAATAAGATATTTGTCAGCATCCGTTCGTTCCCCAAAACTGATGGACCAAATACCACTCCTCCCTGTTACCATAGAACATTATAAAAAATAAGGTGTAACATTCTATGTAGCACCGATACTTCACATTGATTGTGTGTCTAGTGTCCGACACCAACACATTTGGCTACATTCAAATACTTTATTTTCTCAAATTATTATCAGTATTGTGTCCGTATATATGTTAGGGTTTCATAGGTAATAGTAATATTACGATGATCATTGAACTTTGTAAAATATGTATAGGTTAGAAAAAAGCTTACAAGAATATGAGATACAAGGGAGGTTTGACCTAGTGGCCTGAGACAAGCATCCAAGAATTGTGTGACTATAGTAATGACAGAGATCTGCAGAAAGAGAAGAGAAGTGGGGGAAGTAAGTGGGTTGCCTAACATCCACACACTCCTGTGATTAATAACATGAGGATTTTGGCATAATACTGTAGAATTTACAATTCCAACTTGCATGTTTTTTATTATATGAATATAATGTGAAGGTTGTAAAAATGAAACTTATTTCTTCTCTTTATTGTTCATAGTATTTTTCCCTTAGGAGAAAAGAATGAAGAAAGAGGAAAGAGGAAGAATAACGTGCTCTAAACTACAACTACAAAACTAGATTAAGGAATAAGAGGCTAACCTTATGTTTTGGATATAACATAATATTTGATGGTTCACCTTCAAGGTAGTTGTTAATTGTTGTTATAGGAGCCTCTCACTCTCTTGCAAAGTAAGGGATAGTCTATTTTTGTATAAGTTTGATTCAGAGGATAGAAATAATAGAGACCTTTTAGAAAATTCACTAAATTGTGTAAATTGAATTACTATAGCATTGCCTTGATACTTATCATGGTTAATGTTTGTTTATATAAAATGAGGTGTAAGTGTAACCTTGTTTGTAGGATGATCAATTGTCTTGGATACTTGTTTACAAAGTAGTATGCATGAATCGGAGTTTGAACTTCAAATTTTCTATTTATTCACTTCAAAGTGAGTTTTTAGTAGTTAGATTATTTTACTAAAATAATAATATTATAAAATAACAATGTTTATTAATAAAAAAAGCAACTTATAGTATTAATTTTTCCCACCTAAACAAATAACATTAATAAATTATATAAATTTTAATCAGATGATTATATGTTAATAACTTCAAAAAAAATCTATGACTTCATAAATTACACAATAACAATTGTATTAGCTATTTAATCTAAAGATTAAATAGATATAAGTGGATTGACTGCATGTGTAAAAATAATTATATTGTCATTATATAGAAATTAAATCCTTTAATCTATATATATATATATATATATATATTCTATCTATACTATATATAAAGAAAGTTACTCCTTTCAACACTTTTGGGTTGAATTTTTCTTTCTAAAAACACCCTTAATTTTAAATACAAATAACACATGTAACAAATAGATAAGAATAAATTTAATTTAAATATAAAAAAAATTAGTAACAAACGTGAGCAAAAAATAATGTTAAGGATTGGATTTTAAATCCTCTGAAAAAAGATTAGTAACAAGTGTGAGCAAAAAATATTGTTAAAGATTGGACTTTAAATCCTCTAAAAAAAAGATTAGTAACAAACGTGAGCAAAAAATATTGTTAAAGATTGAACTTTAAATCCTCTGAAAGAAAGATTAGTAACAAACGCCAGCAAAAAATATTGTTAAAGATTGGACATTAAATCCTATAAAAAAAAGATTAGTAACAAATGTGAGCAAAATATATTGTTAAAGATTTGACTTTAAATCCTCTAAAAAAAGATTAGTAACAAACGTGAGCAAAAAATATTGTTAAAGATTGGACTTTAAATCCTCCAAAAAAAAGATTAGTAACAAACAAGAGAAAAAAATATTAAAGATTGAACTTTAAATCCTTTAAAAAAAGATTAGTATTTAAAATGAGCAAAAGATAATGTTATGAATGTCATTGATCGTAAACAGAGTCAAGTATTTTTTGTTGATGGTCCAAGCGGAACAGGTAAAACATTCCTTTCGAACATCAATGACGACTTTGAGAAACATTATTACTGGGTGGTAGAACTGCACACTCCTGATTTAATTTATCTTTTGATGTACAACCAAATTCCATCTGCAATATAAAAAATCAAAAAGATCTTGCAAAGCTTATTAGAGTAGCAATTGCCATAATTTGGGATGAAGCCCCAATGACAAACATATACTGTTTAGAAGCATTAGATCGAACACTAAAAGATATTTTAGACTGTGATGCTCCATTTGGTGGAAAAGTTATGATCATGGGTGAAGATTTTTGTCAAGTACTTTCAGATATTCAAAAAGGTAGTAAGGCACAAATGATATCTGCATGTATTATTAGGTCTTATTTGCGGGTTAATACCAAGGTCCTACATTTGGTACAAAATATGCGATCAATGAATGATCCTGAATTTGCACATTTTCTTATGTGAATTGGTGACGATGTTGAACTTACCAAACCCAATGATATGGTGAGGATACCTCCTCAAATTGCATTACCATGAGAAGGAGAACAATCAATACAAACTCTTATTGATCATATTTTTTCACAATTATATTTGCATGGATGTGATGCATCGTATAGGGTCGAAAGAGGCATAATTACAACTACAAATGATGATGTTCAAAAATTAAATGACATAATTATCAATCTTCTAGGAGATGAACATAATTTGTTGTCATTTGACGAGGTTGAAGGGGATACTCATAACTTATATCAACATGAATTCTTAAACTCAATTGCTCAAGGAAGTATCCCACCACATATTTTAAAGGTAAAAAAAAAGTGTACCTTTGATGTTGTTGCGAAACATAGACCCCAGGTATGACCTGTGTAATGGGACACAGTTGTTATGTCGTGATTTATTTAAGAATATGTTGGATGTGGAACTCCTAACAGGAAGCAATGCTAGAAAAAGAGCATTCTTGCCTAGAATTAAATTAAAAGCAAATGCGAGTTCACGATTTCCCATTGTGCTTAGTAGAAAACAGTTTTCCGTTAGACTAAGTTTTGCAATTACAATAAATAAGTCACAAGGGTAGACCATTCCTAATGTCGAAATTTATCTTCCATGACATGTTTTCAGCCATGGTCAATTATACGTAACTTTATCAAGATGAGTTTCTCAAAATTCAGCAAAAGTTATCATTAAAGAAGGGAAAATAGAAGGAGAAGATGAAAACTTTACGAAAAATGTAGTTTTTAAAGATATTCTTATATCGCAATCATAACAATGTTATGATGTACTAATTACTATTAGAATAAACAATAAACGATCATTATTTTATATGCAGACAAATTAAAATATGTTGAGTTCATAAATAATTTTGTTATATGCCATGACAATATTTTGTTTATAAATCAATATATCAATAATTTTCATTAATATTTTAAAATTTTTAATCAAAATTATACAAACAAACATAATAAAATAATCACCTGCGTTAGCACGGTAGAAAAAGCGGACAGACGAGCACGATAGTGCCCTTCTTTCCGCTAGTTTGAAATAATAGAGGTTGAATGAAAATAATTGATTAATTACTAAAGAAGTAAAAGAATTAAACTATAAAAATTATTGGAATCATATTAAAGAACCATGAAGCTAATTGTTAAAATCCCCTATCCTCATCCATTCTCCTCGTTCTTTTCAAGAAGTAATCATCCTATTTTATTTTGAATTCACTATCACAATATTCATAATTTATGACAACCTACTTTGGATAAACCAAAGTTCGATTTCCGATTACAACTTCCGACATAACAATCTGAATATTTTTACCAATTAAGTTAGAATTTATGAAGATGCATTTCGTTTTTTATTTATAAGAAACAAAAAAGGAATTTTTTTTATTATAAACTAAAAATATCTTTACCTCTAACTTCATTTATTATATTACAACATCCAAACATGTACCTCTAGTATCTATCTTCACCACATCACAAACCTTTCCTTTGTGCCATCTTTTTCTCACCCTTTCACTAACCGACTATGAAACTTCTAATTTTCCTCTAAACATAATCATAAATTCATAATCACATTCCTTCATTACTTTCTTCCTATAAATAAACCAAACCTTCTTCATTTTCTCATTCTCTCCCCCGCGGACACGTAACTGCGGGGTTTCTCTTTTTCCATCATTCTCCGAAATTTTCCTTCATTTTCCATCAAAATCTCGATTCGATTTTCCGTTAATTCATCGCGATTCTATGATTCTATCGTTGTTGATTTTGATAAGTTTGAGAAATTGTTAGGGTTTCGGTTCCGATTTTGATTTTGCTAGCATCGGGAGATTTTTTTGGTTAGGGTTTTTGATTTTGGTGATTTGATTGTGATTTGAGATGGGGAGTGTTGTTGAACGAGATGATAATCGGATTATCAAGATGAATTTTACGATGGATGGAGCGGCGAAGCTGAGAGAGAGTGTGACGGAGAAGTTGAAGGAGTTTATGGGGGAATATACTGATGATACTCTTGTGGTATGATTCTCAATGCTAACGATTTGGATTGTGTAGTGTTTGTTTGTTTATGGATTGTTGAATGTTTGATGTGAATTAGGGTTAGGGTTCGTTGTAACGTTGTTATTGGAGGTTTAATTTGATGGATTAATCGTTGTTTTGTGTTATAGTGTTAATGTTTTGGGATATGATTTGTGTGATGTGATTTGTATGATGGAAGGATGAGTAATGTTGAAAATTCCATGTTCAATAAATGTTGTGGTGTGCGTTTTGTTAGGGATTTTCTAGAAGTTATGGGATTGTGTGTATTGGAGTGAAGTGAGGAGATATTCATATAAATGTATGATTTACGGAGACAGACACGGACACGACACGCCGACACAGACAATATTTTGAGAAAATGACATAATTTAGTATAATTATGGTGTCGTGTCGATGTCGGACATATGCGTGTCCGACATTGGGACACACCTAATCCGAGGAGTGTTCATGCTTCATATCTATGAAGCACGGACACCAGACATGAATGACACGTTGACACGGTAATTATCTGAGAAAATGACATAATTGAATGGAATAACCATGTGCCGGTGTCATGTTGGACACCGGATACGCCCTCGATCAATGGTGTTGGTGCTATAAGGTTTTTAGGGTTCAATGCATAGTTGTTGTGGCTTCTAGAGATTTGTTAATGATGAATTAATTTGTCATTATCTGTTCAAGTGTTAATGTTTTGGGATATGATTTGTGGTATGTTGTATGATGGAAAGAAGAGTTATGTTGAAATTTCCCTGTTCCTTTATAATGTGGTTAGCATGGTCAGTTTTTTTTGCAAATTTTGGGATTGTGTATACTGGAGTTTGAAGTGGAGTAATACTTAGATAAATGTATGGGGAACGGCACTTTTAACATTAGCACCGACACTTTTTGATGGAAGGTGTGTTTGGTGTCTGACATGTGTCTGTATCTGACACCGGATGACACCGAAACACGTGATTGCATTCATTATGTCATTTTCTTAAATTACTTATGGTCTCGACATATGAGAGTGTTGTGTCCGTGTCTGTGTTAGTGCTTGCTATCATGTCTTCGAAAATTTGTTGCTGGTTATAGTGCATGCTCATTGCTTTTCATATGTTTGGCTTTGTGGCCCTGTTGGTTGATAGGTTGATGGAACATTGATTAAAATATGAGTATGGCTTATGCACAGGACATATGTTTGGTAGTTGTATCTGCATCCACAACATGCAGAATGTGTTTCTTGCAATTATGATATAGAGTGAAATGTGTGACACTAAATTATACACAAAGATGATACACACTATCATTTTAAAAATTATCGTTAACTTGCCTGTTATTATAAGTTATATAGTTGTCTTATGTATGTGATCATGGTAAAATACAGATAGGTGAATATGTGGCCAAAATTAAGAGGGATAAACAGGTTTTGTGGATAAACAAAGATTAATTTGTGAAATAAAAATTATGTTAGGTAATTTGATGTTGCAGACAAATACCAACAGAACCTACTGTGAGAAAAGAGGATCAAATGGAAATATATTGTGATTAAAAGAGACGAAAAAGACGAGACCCTTAAATTTTAGAAACCATTTTAATAGACTTATCTGAACTGATTTAATGAAAACTGTATTTTGATACAGTCTATTGGTGTCGTTTGATTCGTCTAGCCCACTCTTCCTAGTGAGTTAATGCTTGATTGTAGTTGCTGTATTTATGCCGAGAAGTCAGTTATGGACTAATGTGTATCTTGATTGGAAGGTCTTCTAAGCTGTTTTATGTCTTCAGAATTTCTTTAATATCTGAAGCCATTACTGTTGTTATGGTGGTTGTTATTGTACCTGCTAGTTACTTGAGGTTATGTCACTTATCTGTTTTTTAACACTAAATAATATATTTTTGGAGGAATTTACCTGTGAGTATTGGCAACTATAAAATATTAAGTTCTTATGATAAATTGTTTTTGACTGTATATATAAACTGAATTTGACCTTGTATGCTCTGACAGGAATATGTTATCGTGATATTGAGGAATGGTAAGAGCAAAGAACAAGCAAAGAATGAGTTGAATGTTTTTCTGGGGGATGACAGTGATTCTTTTGTGTCCTGGTAATTTCACTTTAGTCTCACCTTGATGGATATTATTTAGGTTAATTTAATTGTAAGAAATGTAGTATTCACACTATAATTTATGTGCTGATTTATATGCATATCCTGTTATCAGGCTGTGGGATCATCTACATTTGAATTTGGCTTTGTATGTAAAACCTGAAAAACTGCAAGACGAAGCTCCTAAAAGAAAGCTTATATCCGAAATTAAAGCTGTGGATGACGGGCTTCAGCATTCAAAATCAGAGTTAGAAAGAGGAAATTCTAATAAGTTTTCTAGAAGTCGGCATAACAAAGATTGGAAAGGACTGGTGAAGGGAGAAGCTGAAGCACCTACTCTTAGAAGCTCTGAGGTTGACAATGCTCATTTAGAGGAAAAAGTCCGATCAAATGTCAGTCGCAGTAGAAGGTCACCATCTCCTAAATCTGCAGTTCAGAGGAAAAGGGGTCGAGCTGATGAACAACAGAGGCCAAAGGTTTGAACTACTGCTGCAATATTTTCCTGCCCTGATCTAATATATACACATATTTTGTTTACTCAACTTAAATTCTTTTAATGGAGTTTCTACAGTAATCGAGAGCTTATCATGCTTGTTTGTATAAGTGGGTGACTATCCAATTGAACGGTGGAGTTATAGTTGATTTAACTATTTTATTTTATCGGGTAAATTGATTAGATTGGTGAAGTCCATCAAAGAGAAATCCATCAATTGTCTGAATCTTAGCCCTTATACTTCATATGTGTTGCTTAAATAGATTCTATTGTATCTTTCCATCACTATTAAACTGATGTAAAACAAATGATATCCTTATGCATATAAAATCACTAATTTTTTTTGTCTGCCGATGTTCCTATCTGGTATTTTGGTAAATTGATCAGATTGGTGAAGTCCCTCAAAGAGAAATGCATCAATTGTCTGAATCTTAGCCCTTATACTTCATATGTGCTTGCTTAGATGGATTCTATTGTATCTTTCCATCGCTATCAAACTGATGGAAAACAAATGATATCCTTATGCATATAAAATCACTAGTTATTTTGTCTGCCGATTTTCCTGTTCATTTATGTGTATTGTTTTTAAATAAAATTACAAACTATTTATTGATTTGTTGCTTTCAAATATCTAATTGGGTAATTTCAACAGAGGGATGTTGTCTCACAAGTAAATATTGCTGCTCCTCGACGGCTGCTTCAATTTGCAGTTCGAGATGCAGTGGGTTCTCCAAAGACATCCGGTGTTGGCACGTCAGTGGAGCCTACCTTAAAACGTCTTCGTTCTGTAGTTTCTACATCCTCTGCTGATTCATCTGTGGTTGAACATTATCAGCGTGTGCAGCCAACTTCCCGGGCGCCAAATGCAATGGCTAGAGTGATTAAGGCTGTGGCAGAAGCTGCAGAGGATGTGAAGTCCAAATCCTTGGGAAGTGTATTTGATAGACTTGGCTGTGGTATGGATTCATCCGCTGATAACAGCCAGCTTGATTATCAACATCAGGAGCAAAATCAATCACTGTATCTACAAAGAACTGATTACAATGGGCAATATGCTGCCAATACAACTATGGTGGAACGTGAAACAGTTTTTCTCTCTGATTCAAATTCAGATAATGAAGGGTGTCATGATGTAAATGTCATAGGTCGTGGGGTGACTGGAACTTCTGAGATCAGCTCCTCTGTTGGAAACAAGGGAAGTGATTCACTCATGATGCAGTATAGTGTAGCAAAGAAAGCTGATGATAATTTGCGTCTAAAACAGAGCCGGGAACAGGAGCAACCTGCTGCTGCATGTAACCCTTCTCGTAAAATAGTGAACATTTCTGTTAATGTAAATACTTGGAAGCCAGCCCAATACCAGGAACCAAGAGAAGTTGTAGAATTAGATGGTCATAAAATTTCAGACAATGAAATTGGAGATTCCAGATCTAACATGCAACTGGTGAAGGAGAATGCGAACGCTCTGAAAATTAGTAACGGAAATGTGAGATATTCATTATGCTTACATTCTGAGATTCTGTTTAAAATTAGTGTATACAATTTTCCTCTTTGAAATATTTATCTTAACTCCTTAAACTTTTCTTTTTATAACTTAACCCCTTAAACTTTTCTTTTCATCACTTGACCTTTTTGAATTTGTTTTAGATGACCAATTTTATAAAGTATAATGACATGCCTGGTTGTTTAATTATTGACTATTTTTCAATTGTATTATGACATATGTTAGGTAAACCTTGCTCCTGATGTTCAGAAAGAGTCTAGCAAGGCACACTGTACTCCTGGTGAGTCTTAAATCTTCCCTGGTGGAAATTCTTGTTGCTCTGAGAGACATGCAAATATTATTTTGAATGGTGAAGGGTCTGATTTTAATTTAAACGTTTTGGTGTACGGTGTATCTATATTTAATCTTATACTACTGTAATTAAACTTTAAGACTTCCGACACTTATCAGGTGTAAAATTGATTTCATATTTTGCATTCTCAGGTTCTAGCGTTGCTGGTCGTCCTACAGAAGATGTTGATTCCAGAACCATTTTTGTTAGCAATGTAATAATTCTTGCTCCTTGTTCTGGGTGGGTGAGGGGAGGCCTCAAAGATGGGGTATTGGGTTGGATTTGTTTGATTTCTGAAGTTTTATTGTATTGGTTATCATAGGTTCATTTTGCTGCTACCAAAGATGCTTTGTCTCGGCATTTTAATAAATTTGGAGAAGTGTTGAAAGTTATTATTGTTACTGATGCTGCAACTGGCCAGCCAAAAGGGTAAGATGTTTGTATAATTTGTATTGCTCACTACATATGCTACACATTGTTTGCAACTTTATTTTAACTTGTTTTTACTTGAACAGGGCTGCCTACGTTGAGTTCATGCTAAAAGAAGCAGCAGATAATGCACTATCTCTGGATGGTACTTCTTTCATGTCACGAATTCTCAAGGTATTGATCTTAGCTTGGTAATTTAGCATGTGTTTGGATTAATGTTCCCACAAGAATAAACATGTGTTCATAAATGCATTCTATTACCTTTGCTGTAACACAACTTTGGAACATTAACTATAAACACAATTATCTAGAAGTTATATCCTAAAGTTATCAATTGTGGTTCACTGAAAATGGCAAAACACGAAATTTACTATAAGAAATAGCATATGGCGAGGCGTGCAAGTAGTGAAGCCGCATAGTGGTTTAAATAAAATCAATTGTATCAATCATTTATTTATATATTAATAAAAGCATGTTGTATACTAAAAAAAGCTGAATAAATGTAAACTATAAAGTGACATAATATTAACTCAAGCTAATGGTTCAAAATACCAATTAAGCTAGTGATTACTGAAAACAGTAAAAAAATATTTAACATAAAAGATAAAAAGATCTATTAATTTTCTCCCCTTCCCAATTATTATCATTGTAAATTTGTAATATAGTGAGGCATATCATTCAACTTGACTTGCGCGAACCCCTACAATCTCTTTCATGACACCATGGGTGTGGCTCCAACATCTTTCTTGCTGTCATTATTAATTTCCTGTTGTCCTTCCCCTGCTCTCTCTCACATAAGTTCTTGAAAATTAACCTCTTTCGCTCCTGAACTGTGATGATTGAAGACGTGCTTTGCTGGGTGTATTTCCATGGTCTGCACTTAGTGAGATCATTCTGGTGTTTCTTGTGCCAACACTGTAGAATTATGTTACTAGTGTAGTCAAATTCCTTTGTGGCCACCACAATTCCTCTTCCAATTCTGTTGTCGTGCATGCTGCCAGTGTTAGAACTTGCCTGCAATTGTGTTGAGACTCTTCCGAGTTCCAAGTTGACATTTAGCTTACTCCCTTTGGTCTTTTTTATTATATGCAAATAAAAACTCATGTTTGGTGGTACATAGTATAAATAAAGATGTCGATAATCATTTTTTATTCTCTAAACCATAACTTATTTTTTAATATTTCAATAATAATTTCTTCAAAAAAATAATATTTCAATAATCATTTTATTCTCTCTGAACAAGCTTCCCCGAAGGGAAGATACATAAGTCATTTGATTACATCTATAAACTAGCTGAGAAGAGCGTGATTTTAGAAATTTTTGCTTAACAGTGTGATCTTGCTCCAATAAAGAAAGTAGTGCCCATGGGATTGGGAAGCAATGTTGGCTGCTAACACTGCTCTTGATCCAATGAAGTAGTGGGTTCTGGTGATTTTGTTAGAGTAGTTAGTTTTCAGTTTTCTTTTTGCAGTATGCATGTTGGTTATAATAAATACCCTCACTTTATATGTCGTTCAGAGTACAATGAAAATGCCGGTTTGAAAATCTATGTCATTAGTTAACCTTGTATAAATGATATACACATATGATGATGTATGTGATGTGTGTACATTGTATTTTTATTTAAATTTTAAGAAAAAGACAAGGTCCATGAACTAAATTATTTGCATTACTTTTCCACTACAGGTTGTAAAGAAAAGTGCTGCCCCAGCCCAACAAGAATCAGCTCCAACCACGACATGGCCACATGTTAGGGGATCTCCATTTCCTACTGCTAGATTCCCCAGACCTCCGTTTGCAAGAGGTATTCCTGGTTCATTTAGACCTCGTCCCCCAATGAAACTGGGTGCAAGGAGCATGCAGTGGAAGCGGGATGCTCAGGGCAGTCCAGCTGACAGTGGTTCGTCAGTGAATACCGGCAATATTGCCATGCCTGCTACCCGTGGTCTCACCTATATTAGAACACCATCTAAGCCAGAAGGCTTGGGTACAACATAATTAAAATATTGAGAGGCGTAGAGTACGATGGAATTATTGAGGTGGCGGTGAACCAATGCCACGTCAGAGTCTTCATATCTTATTGCACAAAAATGGTAAAAAAAATATATTAATGTAAGGAGAAACTTGGCTTAATTTCTGGATTTTTCGTATGTACATGGAAGATATTTGAATATTTAGAGACTACGATGCCTATTTAGGTAGCAGTAGACCACGTTTAATAATGTCTATTTTTTGTCTTCGGCTGAAGCCACGGAAGAGGAGGATCTTGATTTTGTTGGATTGAAGGTGAGAATAATGTAATGGAGGTATCTGGGAATGATCCACAGTTGATGTGTTCGGGTAGAGGGTGGGATGATTTATATGGTCTTTTTTTATTGCTGGAGAACAAGTTTCTCAGTATTTTTGTTGAAAGTGCTACTAGTTAAAGATTAACAAAAAAAAAGGAAGAAAAGGAAAAAAAGAAAAGTTGAATTTTGTTGGATGGCTTTATTTACTTCATTCTCAACATAATTAGTGATTTTATTCTTTCTGTAATGTTATAGTTGTGTAATTCTGTTGATGGTACTTTGTGTTATTCAGGAGAGGATTCGGTGCCTTTGGTTTCAGTGCCTTTCAATGCCTTTGGTTTATTTTAGATGTGAGAGAAGGTTGGTTTAGAGAGAGATAGGAACAAAAGGCACCGAATCCTCTCCTGTGTTATTCTTTTACTTTTATGCTTTGTAGCTAAACGGCAGTGGATCTGTGTTTCTCAAAATGCTTACAAGTTACAAGTTCAGCGGGGAAAAAATATTCCATCTATTTATTTTTACTCGTCGTTTTTGTCAAATTTTTTTCTGTATTTTCTTGATTTCAAAGTTCAACGGAACTTTAATTTTATTGTCGATAATTACCATTGATCCAAATGGGTAGAAATTTGATTCTCTTTATTGTGTGGTTAAGTGTTTGATTTACGTATAGAGAAATTTAGTTGAGTGGGAAACCATCGGTGAAAATTTTGTATGTCAATATTGTAACAAAAAGATCTACTATTATAGGAGAAGTGACAAATAACAAACTATTAATTTCATCATATTCAGTGACTGAATTTTTGAGGTGAAAAGATAGAGATGAGTTTGACTTCATTTGAACATGTGATTTCATAGATATGCCAATACCAAAGAAATTATTGGAAAAACTTCTGAATACACTTTCTGCTAGCAGAAATCATTGATATAGCTGAGAAGAAAAATAATTTTGGATACATGTCAATATTTTCACAAGCTTCCTTCATAGTTTCAAACTCTGCAAGCGATTCAAGTTTTAAGAGAGCATGTAGTTACAGATTCGCTCAATATAGATGAGGTAGAGGAAGCTGCACACAATCAAATTATCATAAACCATCTTTACTTATAAACTGAAAATGATAAAAAAGTTATTAAAATTCAAGACTTTGCTCAAATTGAAGAGTATGCTTAATAATATTTATTGAAACCAGTGAACGTAGATCAATGGGTACGAACAAAAACCAACATTAACACTCTTGCAATGCCGAAATACGGAAGAGAACCTCGTCCTCACCTTTGGATTGTTTGTTTCCACGGTAGGAATGGTATAGACGCACGGCTACTAGAAGCTGGAAAGTCTAGCTTCACAAATCCATAATAAAATGGCATGTTAAACGCTACAGAAGCTAAACCAAATACATACTATGCTGCTAAATGGATGATACAATGCACTTCTCTTCATATGTATACCAAACATGTTAAAGAAGTTTGAAGTCATTTGCTACTACCCAAACTTCAAGATTTGTGTCTTTTAATTATGTGCTGACCATCCATCAAGATCCCTGATTTTGTGAATTTTGTTTGTAGGGAAACTGATTATGAGCTTAACTTCATTATTAAAGAAAAAATTCTTTTGTTTTCATCTTTTTTTCTGTTCCTGTCTGTTGATATTGTCGTCCACAGCATTTCCATAATTGATGGTACATTGTGTGTTCGTGGATCAAATTGCATTATGTTTGTGAAATTAAGCTCATCCTTTCCCTAAAAAACAAAGCTCATCTAAAAGAAACACAAATTTAAGAGATTTGGCTGAAACCCAAAAAAGACGAATTAAAGATATACTCCTCCGTTCATATTTATAAGCAAAAAATAATGTTTTAGGTTTATTTAATACCTAATGTATCCAATCTATATATGTCAGATATTTATTCAAAAAAAAAAATATAGGTCAGATATATTAGTTATTCAATAAATTTAAAAAATTGTTTTTTGCTTATAAATGTGACAGAGAGAATATATTATAAGGTAAACTGGTTTAGCTGCCACCAATAGGATAATCAAAATGAAACACTCAAGAGGCCACTAACCGTACCCCTACAACCAAAGAGACAATTTTCAAGATTTGAAACCAAAACCTCCAACTCACATGATAACAATTTTATCGTTGCATTAGTAAAAAGAACAATTAAAGATAACAATACTTTATAAACAACATAAAACTAGAACACAAGTAAATCGGTTAGTAAGTTAAGAATGCCGAATGAGTTTTATGCGGGAGGACTAGGGTTTGATCCCTGAAAACCGACATAACCACTAACTACACTGAATCATGTGAATTTCTCAAATTATTAGCGTTGTCAGCGTGTCTGGTGTCCGTATCTGTGCTTCATAGGTTTACTAAAAAGAGCAATTAAACACATCAATACTTTATAAGCAGCATATAACTAGAACACAAGTAAGTAGATCGGTTAGTAAGTTAAGAATGCCGAATGAGTTTTAAGCGGGAGGTCTAAGGTTTGATCCTTGAAAACTAACATAACCACTAACACTTGTCTACCTAAAAAAAACATAACACAAATTTAACCCTAAATTATACCAAAGATGCAAGCAAATTTACAAGTAAAGGAAGCTTCAATTTCAATATCAAATTCAAATCCATCACAAGACACCATTCTCATTATCATAGAATATCCATTGTTGAACAAAACCATATTATTTATATATCAAAAACACATAGCAAACTAAAATAATTATACAATAGTCTTAAAAGACTTATGAACATGAGTGAGAAGATCCTTATCTTTATTCCACTCAGGAGTAGGAGCATTAACAAAATGAGCATAAAGCTTATTATTAGCACAAGTAACAGAAATCAAGCTATGATAAGCAACACCATCAATCTCATAAACATAATAAACTTGACCTTTTTCATCTTTCACTTCTTCAGAACTCACATTATCAGCACCACTTATTATATCTTGCAAATTCACATCAGAAAGTGCTAAGTTGTTCAAAACAGCATCTTTTGGTGCTAACTGACGAAACCCAGAAAGGAAAGTTAGATATTCTTTCTCTGTTCTCTTCTTTGGATTGTAGAATTCACTGTCTGTTCCATTTGTACCTTTTTCTACTTTTGATATTAAACGTTCCTTCCAGCCTTCTGGTACGTCGTAGATGTATTCTGCTGAGTCTTTCTTGTTGGAGTTTCCGCCGTAGCCACCGTAGTTTGCTGCACTTGCTGCCGTGCCGTAGTAGATATTGTAGGGAGATGATTCTGCTGCTATGGAAGGTGGTGATGTTGTGAGAATGGTGGCTATAGCTGCTGCTGCTGCTGTTGCTGTTAAGGTGGTGGTTAGAGGTTGTTTGTGTTTGAATGAGAGGAGTGGTTTTGATATGGTGGTGGTTGTGGTGGTTGTTGTGGTGGTGGTGGTGGAAGAGGAGGAGAAAATGGGTGGTGGTGATGATGAGAAAATTGTGGCCATTGTTTTTTGTGGTGTTTTTTTGATATGTTTTGTGAGTGTATATTTGTTATGTTTTGTTGTTGTCCATTGATAGTTGAAGGAAAAAATGTGTGGATTTTTTTCTTATCTATTAAGGATAGAACAATTGAAGGTCTTGGCTTACGTGGATGATGATGTGTAGTAGCTGGATTCGTTGTTAGCTATGAAGCTCGGGTACGAATACAGGTGGATACCGGTGTGGACGTGGATAATACATGATTTTTGTTTAATTTAGGATACTATACGGTTAAGATACGTTGACAAAATTTTTATACTAAAACTCATGTGTAAAATACTTGAAGAAAATAAACATTGATTATTTTTTATTATTATATTACTAGTGTATTTACCCGACGTTGTCCGGGATAAACATATAATTAAGGATTAACAAAATTTAGTATGCATGGTATCTGCAAATAAAATTGACCACGAACCAGTATGAGACGAATATCTTAATAGTTACGCACAAATAGAATAAAAAATATATTTTAAGTACATGTAAATCAATAGATGCATGCATAAGCAGATGAAATTAACGGAATTTAGTAAAATTATTAATACATATAAAATAAAACAAACATTTTTTAAATACACAGACATGTAGGAATTTGTACTCGTTATTAAATTAGCAAAAGTATACAATTGTCGTATTACTTAAATAAAAATCTTCTTGTCATGAAATTAAATACAATGAATTTCCTAATTAATTATTTTTGTTAGATTAGTAATATGTTTTCAAAGTGAAAGCGTGTGGTACAATATTTTTGTCTTCTCAAAATAAAATGAATAAGTCTAATATCCACTACTACTCGTCTAGCGGATATTCATACGAATGTAAGAATGACATAAATATCATTTTTATCAAATAGAGAGAGTTAACAACTATGTATACCCTTCCTAAAAAAAACTACTATGTATACTTCAGAACATCCATTATCATCGCTGATCATAGTAAATTAACACTTCATTAAAAAGAAATAATCTACATATATAATTGATTCAAAATTGGTAAATGTTTATTTGGCATTTAAAATAGCTGCAACAAATTTTTCTTAATATATAAGAAAATAAATATCCAAGAAGAACAAATGAAAGAAACATTGAAAAATTTAACTTTTTCTATTGTTGTTCGACAAATGAAAATGTTCAACATCATTTTTTTTTTTGGTGATGTATCTTTTTTTTTCTTATATGCCACAAAACATATTAAAATAAAATCAAAATATACTTAAAAATAAATGAGTACCTTTCACTCTTTATTCTCAGTAGAAAAAAGAAATGCTAATACAAAAAATAAAAAATAATGAGATGAAAAAAATAACATAGATATTAGAAAAATCATACTTAGAGGAGAATTGTCAAAAATAAATAATATTTTTTTAAGAAAAAGATAGATATTATAAAGCATAAAAAGAACCCCAATAAATAAAATGGTTGAAGAATGTTGGGGAAAAAGAATGCAAGATAAAAGAATAATAATTTTCATATGGAATAAATAATAAAGTATATTACAATATAAATAAAACCCGTAAAAAAGTGTGAGAATAATATAAGTGAGAGAGGGGGAGGGAGGGAGGGAGAGAGTATATGAATTTTTCCATGACAATATAGGAGGTTAACAAAATAAATTATGTTAAAATTAAATTAGAAAGTAATAAAAACAAACAAATAAAATATTTGGACTATTCTTCAAAAACAAAACAAAAATATTTGGACTATAAAATTAAAGTAGATATGGATTATTTGTTGAGATGTTTATGCTAGATAAAAAAAATGAGTTTTCTAAAAAAAAACATAAATGTTAATATGGGAGTGAGCGTGTGCATAAACAATTGTTGTTTTTCATTGGAATACCTAAAAAATAAAAATTCATAGGGAGGTAGTTATAAAATAGACCCATTGTGAGATAAAAATACACGAACATCATAAAATTATTTTTGGTCAAGTAGCCTAATGGCTAGAATTCATCTTTTTCAAGGTGAATAAGTGGGGTGTCCGAAGTTCGAATCTCGGCCCCTGCATATAAATATATTGAAGGTGAGAAAAACACAAGGGGGTGGGGGGTTGAATTGTGTTAACTTTTACAATTACAGTGGTTCCTACCCCCCCCCCCCTGCACTTCCAAGGAGAGTTCACTAAAATCAATATCTAATTACAATTGCTTATGCACAAAAGCAAAAGACTTCAAACTACTCAAGCACAGCTGCAAGAGACTTCCTATGCTCAAGCACAGCTGCTTAGGAGAGAACAATTTCAAATTCATCCCATGTATATAGCATAACCAGCGTAGGTGCAATTGTTTTCTTGTACTATTGTAGACATGAAGAGTGGAGTAGTGGTTGTACAGTTGTACTATTGTCATTTTCCTGCGCTCTTCAGTGGATAAGCATTCAATGCCTTCAAATTCCTTTGAATTAGCCGTTGCTCCAGGCTTCCATTCCTTCTGCAATCATAAGCGTTCAAAATAACAACTTTTAACAAACTGGAGATTCTAGTCTTCACCCTCTGATGAACTACAGCTTCTCATGACGTCAGCTTCTAGTAGACAGTTTCTGATAATCTTCAGCCTCTGATGACGTCATCTTCTGATGATCTTCAGATGCTCTTTTCTTGCAACACAAGCTTCCTTTTTGTAAATGACATTGCTTTCATTTGTTCTTCCAGAACCTATATTTGATTTAAATTTTTGTCTATGGTCATGCATACTTGAACAAATATTAACATATTCAATTGACATTTTTAATACCCTGTTATCATCAAAACTCAAAGTGGTATTGTCAAACACATTTTGTTCCAACATATATGAGTCATTTTTTATAGCTTAGAAAATGATTTTGACATTCTATAATTTAAAGATTAAAGATTATTTTTTAGTGACTTTATTAAAAAGTATAATCAATTTTGTGTTTTATTTATCATAATAACAATCACTTATTTGAAGAAAAAAATTTAATTTAATTTGATATAACTATATAAAATAGATTTTTTGTTACAAAATTAATTCCATCTTTTGAATCTTATTTTCTCCCCCCTCCCATAAAAAAATAATCTTAATATCTTTTAATTTGAAATTGTTTCTAGATTTTTTTTTTTTTGTAGATCCTGGTTTTAAGAAAACAATAACAAAAAGAAGAAAAAAAGCTCTTTAAAGTAATCTTTTTTAAAAGTTATAACGAACAACTCCATAGATCTCCCTCAAAAAAAAAAAAAAAACTCCATAGGTTCTATTTGTAACAAATTTGAATAAAAATAATTTTGACATTCAATAATTTAGAGATTTTTTTACTATTAATTAACATTAAAAAATAAAAGAGCATAATTGACATTCAAAAATTATACTGGTCATTAACAAATTATACTGGTCATTAACTTTCATAAATAGTTTTTGGTAGTATGAATTTTTTTAGTAGATATGATGAAAATTCGAAGAAAAAATTCAGTTTAAAAAAAAAATTTCCTTCAAATTTTTATTTTAACAAATTTGGAAATTCGAAAAGAAATAAAAAAACTACATTTATTGAAACAAATAATGCTGAAATTGAAGTAGCTATTAATTCATTAAAACAAAAATTATTTAACAATTGAAGTGAAATATTTAATGGATAGGATTGAAAGCATTACATATAGTTTGTTGAGATATTTATGTGAAATAAAAAATTGATTTTAAAAAATAAAAAATAATAAAAATATTTAGAATAAATGTGGAAGTGACACGTGGCATAAAAAACCTTGTTTTATATGTATGCTATTGATGATTATAAAAGTCACAATTTTAAAAAAATAATACATGTGATCAAAATAAAAAATGTAAAATTTTCTCATAAACTATACTTATTTCCATATGTTGGGATATCGAGAGAAACATCGTTAAAAGAACTCAATACAAATTTTATTTAATGTTGACGAGAGAAACATCATTAAAAGAACTCGATACAAATTTTATCTAATGTTATTAATTGAATCACATCTCTCTAATTACCTTCATCTACAAGAAGTATAAATCTAAGTGGTTCATTGAGAAACAATTCTAATGATGTATATCTAAAATTGAACCATACACATCTCTATTTAATTTTTACAACACTGTCTCACTTTTTCACCCTTCATCTTTTATATGATATGTGTATCTGTGAAGTATCTTATATATATCCAATAAAATATTTTTTTAAAAATTAAATAATTAATTTTGATACTTCGTGGATACGCATCCACGGATATCTATGGAGTATCGGCATCCCATACGTATCCAATACGGGTACCTCTCTATTTTGGAGTATCCGGGCTTCATAGGTTGTTACCTATTCCTTATGCTTCAAAAAAATTTGAGCAAGATTTGACCCAAATATTTTTAGTCACTGCTTTTAAATAAACTCATGTATATCGTTTTAAATTTTGAATCATATTTTTCCGTCATATTTTTTTTTTTTTTTTTTTACAGGAGACAAGACAAAGAAGAAAAACAACAAAGAAAAAGATGTTGTATGCGATGACAAGCAACAACCATTTGGTCTGCTGTAGGCATCAAACGAAGATTTGCTAGAGGATTAAGAAAAGTTATCATATCACTGATAGACCTTATTCCAAGCTTGGTCAAATAATAAGCACATATATTTCCCTCTTTGAGAATGTGACAAAGTTGGAAGTCTCTGTTGCAAAAATTTATTTATTCTTTTAATAAATGATGAATTAAATATGTTTTTTTTTAAGTTTTAGCACTTAAAATTCTATTTTATTCATATTGTTGTAAAAAATTATGAATTTTTGTGAAAGAGATTGTTATAATATTCAAATCGTCTATGCAGAAATTCATTCAAAAGTATAAATAATACACACAAGTTGACTTAAAAAGATAGACCAAAAATCGTGATGAAAAATATTTAGACGACCGAAACTTGCTGAAATTTTTTAGAAACACTAAAAACGAAATTTGAGATAATTATAGAAAACAATTATGTATATTGTTAGCATTGAAGTTAGTTTTTTTTTTTTAGAATTTTGAAAATAAGTGTGTTACATTTTAAAAATATTAACCTGATTAAAATGTTCCACACCACATTTTTTTTTAGCAAAGGCAAAGTTAATTCATTTCATTAAAAATTAACGAATATAAAGTAGGCGTTACATGATGAAAGATATGGGGGCTAGGGTTGTTGAGGCAAAATCCCTAATTAATTTTAAAGATAATAAACCTTGATGATTAAGGAATTAATGGACTTTGATTAATTTCTTGGTATTTAACTTGTGCTCTTGAGTGTTTTACCAAGACAGGAACAAGGTTTAAATTATACCAAGATTCAAGAAACCAAAGAACATTTGGTTTTATGAACTAACTTTGAGTTCAGAAAGTTAGTTCAGAATGTTGGTCAGGGAGTTCATCAGAATGTTCAAGTAGAGTTCAGAAGGTTGGTCTTACACAAGCCAAGAAACTCAAGAACATTATTAAGAACATGCAAGTCATACGTGACATGAATAAATGTCCAGGAAAGTACATTTGCATGAATCAATCAAGCAATAAAGACATTTACAAGGTTGATGCCAAAAATGATATTCAATGTTCATTTAAGACTGTGAACATTTGAAGTACTAGGAATATTCGAATGAGAATATCATCCTAGATGTTGCAATCACTGCACTTCACTTATGTTTTCACTATTAGGATTGATTACATCAAATATGAGTCTTACAAATCATCCTAAGTGAAAACAAATGAAACATTCTAATGATCAGAATGTTCAGCTCTGCACATGCTTTATACTGTGAACAGTACAGTAGGTGGAAAGTTAAAAAGCAACGCAAAAAAGGAAGATCTTGTCCTGATCAATCAAAGATGGACACGTATGAGATATGATACTGTACAATATCATGCAAATCTCCCAAAAGCATGAGCTTGAAGATTGAAGAACCACTGTTCTCTCTCCTGCACACAATCCAATGCAGATATGAAATTACTTTATCCAGCAACATTATGATGTTTGTGCAAAAGTTACAACACATGAGTAATGCCCAGAAAATCATGAGGCACACATTGGATAAACCCATAAACTCATCATACACTCATAAATGATGAACCCAGATGAATGTCATGATGAGCATCAACATTCTGATGTTCATCCTAAGAACACAACAACATTCTCATGGTCAGAATATTAATTCACCCAGGTTTTCAAGTAAAAGTAAGTGGGGCGCAAGACACATGGCATAAGACCATTGGTCACCCTCTAACGGCTATATGAGCCCAAAAACTCTATAAATAAAGATCAAAGGCTCAACATTACTTGCACCATTGCAAAGCATACAAGGAAAACAACCTTAGATTGTTTTAAAGCTTTAGCATTTGAATTGATCATCACTGGACATTCAAATTGTCTCTTGTTGTGTAAATCAATTCTCTATTATCATGTTAAAGATAATTTCTCCCTCCATTCTTCTCTTGTCTGATTTCAATCATTCAAACTCCATACAAATTGTAATCAAAATCTCATCTAGTTTTATGTG
>Ga0315915_1000358_pt1 | contig 44371 bp, 18 predicted proteins | sample MpolbnodulesMG_FD_207738 | JGI IMG/M metagenome (GOLD analysis project Ga0315915, IMG submission 207738) | Medicago polymorpha root nodule microbial communities from Los Angeles, California, United States - branched nodules | ecosystem: Host-associated > Plants > Roots > Nodule | place: USA... | reverse complement strand
AAACGCTTACCTACTAAAGACAATTTGTTGCACAGGCATGTGATCCAACCAGAAAATGTGGTTTGTGCCTCAGGTTGTGGTCAACAGGAAACGACAAATCATTTGTTTTTGGATTGCAATATTTTCAGTTCTCTTTGGTATCAGGTGTGGCATTGGTTGGGCATATCTTCGTTGATGCCTCGTGATATTAATCATTATTATTTACAATTTACAAATATGGCAGGGCTGCCTATCGTAACTCATTCATTTCTCCGTATTATTTGGTTTGCCTCTGCTTGGGTGTTATGGAAGGAGAGAAATACTTGTATCTTTCAAAATGCGGTTTTCTCTCCCGACGGCATGCTCGATAAGGTGAAGCTTCATTCATTTCTATGGCTGAAAGCAGGACGGGCGAATTTTAATTACAGTTATTACGACTGGTGGCAAAATCCAATCCCTTGTATGGGTCCTCATTTGTAATTTTCTCTTGTCGGTTTTGGTTGGTGCTTTTTTTTGTTAGCACCTTTGCAGTGTAAATACTTTGGGGTGGTTCTCCCTTCGCACATTTTTGTGCGGGGTGAATCATCGTTGTTTATAATATATCATTTTAGTTTGTTCCAAAAAACTATATATATATATTCAATTGTTTAATACTATATCAATATGGAAAAATATATTTGTGTTTGGAACGCAACACTCGAACTTGAGAGTTGAGACTTTACATAAGAGATTTAAATTTAGACGTTGCACTCTGAATAAAACATAATGTCGGCATTAAAAAGCTATTTGGTCACAATTAAAAAGATAAAAAGATATTCAGAGATATAATGAATAAAAAAGACAAATGATAGCTTAATCAAATTATTAACATCAACTTGAAGTAATTATAAATGATAATATAGATGACTTGATTGATACACTCCTGTAATTTTACATATAGATGATTTGATATTTTGATTGATACACTCCTATAATTTTCGGAACCAACATCTTTAAACTCGTAAATTCAGTCTATATAGAATACATTATAATCATCATCCATGTACATTTCATGCTATGATAGTATATTCCTTCTTTTTTACAACGATGATGGTATATTCCTGGTTTGTACATATTGAGATCAAAAGTCAAGTAAATTATTGACTAATAAATACTTACAGTAACTAAATAGTAGTACTAGGTACGTGAAGCTAGCTCATGTTAAATAGACATGGGTTGACCCAGGATCGAGAGATAGGAGTGGACATGAAAAACTATTTTATTTGATGCTATTTTTGTTTATCCATGTCATAGGTGTGTAGTATCCACCATTTTATTGTTGACTAATTTTCATCTAGGAGATACGAATTAGTCTGGCAACCGCTAGGTCTCTCCTTTCAAACATGCTTTTACATATCCACAAGACTCGAACTAAAGATTTTACTTAAGAAAACAGAGTTTGGATGTTACCCTACGAATAAACGTTATAATGTCAACATTAAAAATCTATTTGATAACAATTTAAAATATAAAAAAACCATTAAAACATATACAATGAATGAAGTGGACAACTGATAAGAATCAAACTATATATTAAGATCAACTTGCAGTAATTATAAATATGAATATGATAATATGATCGGCTTCATTGATGCAGTCATGTAATTTTTGGAACCAACATCTTTAAACTCTTAAATTCGGTCTTTAAACTCTTTAAGCATTCTAAATTAAGTAATCATTCTTTAAAAATATCAAAATTTTTAATTTCCACAGCACTTTATTACACAAACTTTCATTAAAAGTTATCATTTAAAGTCATTAACCAGTATCCAAAACACTGGTTAACATTTCACTAGTTTAAAGGCATCCATGTATATGTCATGATATGATCGAGATCCAAAAGTCAACTAAATTATAGACTAATAAAGAGTAGTTAAACCGTAGCAAGCTCATGTTACGTAAGCAAGGGTGGGCCTTGTATCAATTTTCGTCATAGTTTAAGGACCGCTATTTTTTTTATTAAAAGTTTAACAACTATTTATTATATTTACATTTTTTTTTAAGAACTTAAATTAATCCACCTAAATTTGTATAGGGTAGAATTGTTATATTTACATAGTTTAATATATAAATTAAAGAGAGAGATAGTTTAAGGATTAAATTTATAGTTTATGGACCTTGGCCCCTTAGAACTACACCTATTACCGCACCTGTTAATATAAGTTTAAGCTGAATTGAAATCAAAGACTCAAATAAAAAAACAAAATTACAACCAATGTGTAGTATAATTAATTGCTACATGCATGTCCATAATCAATATTTAGAATAATGGGCAAAATAATTCAACTTGTTAGACACTCAACCTGTATAAATTTGGACTGAGATATGTCCACATTAATTCAACATCCCTTACCTTTCCAAATGGAGGATAATTTCTTATGGTTCTCCATCCTTTTTAGTCTCATCCTTTCAGTGTTTTTTATCCTAAAAGTGGGAAAGAGATTCAAAAGTAAGAGTAATGAAAAAATTACCTCAAATCTTCCTCCAGGTCCTTGGAAGCTACCAATTTTTGGAAGCATACATCACCTGATAGGCTCCCTACCCCACCAGAGAATGAGAGAATTGTCCCAAAAATATGGCCCTCTCATGCACCTAAAACTCGGAGAGACCTCAACCATAGTGGTCTCTTCTAAAGAAATTGCCATAGAGGTGTTGAAAACAAATGGTGACATATTTGCTCAAAGACCTCGCTTTCTTGGTGCAGAAATTATAGCCTATGGCTGTACTAACATTTTCTTTTCACCCCATGGAGACTATTGGAGGCAGCTACGAAAAATATGCACATTGGAGCTGTTGAGTGCTAAACGTGTGAAATCATTCCAATCAATTCGAGAGGAAGAGGTGTCGAAATTAATTAGATATATTTCTATGAACACTGAATCTACTATCAACCTCACAGATGAAGTTTCATCTATGACATATAGCATCATTTCAAGGGCATCTTTTGGTGATAAATGCAATGACCAAGAAGCATTTATCTTGTTCATCAAGAAATGTATGAGGGTGGTTGAGAGTTTCAATGTCCCTAATTTGTTTCCCTCCCAACATTGGCTACATGTGATTAGTGGAATGGAGTATAAATTAAAGAAATTGCATAGAAGCGGTGATATGCTTCTTGAAAAGATCATCAACAAAGCAACAACAAAGACCGATGGAAATCTTCTATCCTACCTTTTGAGTCTCAAAGATGATGGCTCTCCAACCCCGATTGGAATTCCTTTGACAACTAACAACATTAAAGCCATTCTTCAGGTTAATTATTACTCCCTCCGTCTTTGAAAATGTGTAATTTTGACCTAACTTACTTTGACCATATTTTTCTACTAATATACAAAGATAAATAATATCATATAAGATGTCGTTAGATTTGTCTCGGTGAGTATTTTCAAAATATCAAATTTTCATAATTTTTTCTAATATATTATTCAAGATATTTAAGCTCAAAATTATGCATTGACATGCGTAATAAGGTCAACTGTGTCAAGTATTAAGGGACGGAGGGAGTATTTCATTTTTTTTTAGACAAAATTAGTGAATAGCTGATAAGATAGCTTATAGCATATATTGATAAGTTAGCTTATAGTTGATAGCAAATAAACTAGTTGATTGAATTTGTAGTGTTCGATGAAATTAGTGGTTGAACTAACTTATAAATATGAAAAGACAAAAAAGTATCAAAAAATTTCAATTAAGATTGCAAGGGTAATATTGAGATAAAAAAAATGATAAGTTTACAAGTTACTTGAATTAACATATCAAAAAACACTATAAGTTAGTAAAAATAAGCTCGTGAGAAAGTGACAGTTATCAAACGAGTTTTTTTAGTCAAATGAACTTATAAGACATAATTTATAAGTTCAAAATCATGTTTTGTCAAACAGACCCTAAGTTAAAAACATGTTTTGCTCAAAAAAGAAAAGAAACAGACTCTAAGTTATCCTATCCTATAATTGCAACTACTTCAATAAATAAGGGTAACATTAAAAAAAAAGTAATCAATATTTTATTGGTATTTTAAAATGACAAATAATGTGGAGCCATGAAATACACTAAATGTGACATTTAGGGTCCGTTTGGATTAGCTTATTTTAGAGCTTATATAAAACAGCTTATGCAAATAAATATGTCCTTATGTATTATTTATAAGTTTTTAAGGTAGTTTATGAAAAAACAGTTTATAAGGATACGATTTTCGTTAGTGAGAACTTAAAAATTAAAATAAAAACTTATTTATTTACATAAGCTATTTTTCATAAGCTTAAAATAAGCTCAAACCAAACGGGACATTAATACCCGTATGAAATTGGATTTGCTGCAGTTAAAGAAAGCACGCATTCAAACCATTTGTTATAGATTTAACCATTTGTTGTAGCTGACTGATCAAGATCTAACGGTCGAACAAATACAGATTTTCATTTTTTTTAATTTAAAGTATCAATTTTTAACTTCGGTCGTCTGATCTTGATCGATCGGATGCGTGAGCGTGTGCTCCTCTTTGCGGCTGAGAAACTTATTTCAGCCTTTTTTCATGTGATCTCATTCTCCTAGTGCAGGATATGATTATTGGTGGAAGTGATACATCATTAACAAGTATAGAATGGACCTTCTCAGAAATGCTCAAAAATCCAAGAATACTAGAAAGGGCTCAAGAAGAAGTTAGACAAGCTTTTGGTAGCAGAGGATATGTTGATGAAAAAGATCTTCAAGAACTGAAATATCTAAAAGCAGTGATTAAAGAAACCTTTAGATTGCACCCTCCAATTCCTCTACTTCTAAGAGAGTGTGCTGAAACTTGTGAGATTAATGGATACACAATACCTGCTGGAACACAAGTGTTTGTGAATGTATGGGCAATTGGAAGAGACCAAAGGTATTGGAATGAAGCAGACAAGTTTTCTCCTGAGAGGTTCCTGGATTCTCCAATTGATTACCAAGGGTCCAATTTTGATTTCATACCTTTTGGTGCAGGAAAGAGAATGTGTCCTGGTGCCTTGTTTGCTACACCTACTATAGAACTTCCTCTTGCACAGATGTTGTACTATTTTGATTGGCAATTTCCATCTGGAACAAGTCATGAAAATCTTGACATGACTGAAGCCTTTGGTAATGCAGCAAAAAGGAAAAGTGAGCTACTTATAATTCCAATTCCATACAATCCATGAGTAAGAGTGCAGTTTCATTAAGCTGGTGTGTATGTATGTGATTCTATATGTTGTAAATTATAGTGTAAATAGTAATATGTTTAATTACTTTTATTTTTGTAATGTGTGGCACGTTAAGTAAGTCGTCTAGAACTTCTTCTATATATGCGGAGTAGCATTGTATTGTATAATATTATTGAAATAAATTGAAACCTTTTTCTACAAGGTATCACGAGCTTCCAAATTTAGGGGTCTTGGCTTCGCAGTCACTTAGTTTTTCCTTCTTAGTTAAGGTTTATTTTCTGGTTCCATTGCTATGCTTCCTTGCAGCTTTTTTGGTGCAGGAAAGAGAATGTGTCCTAGCATCTTGTTTCCATCTGGAACAAGTCATGAAAATTGGTAAGTTGAAGCCAACCCTCCACCACTTGTCAACAACAGAGTTATATCTCTTATGCAAATTGGCTATAACTTGTATCTATGATTATTTTGTTGAATCCTTCACAAAGTTGACCACAAATGGGATACAAATAGAGAGAAAATAATAATCTCATTGACTGAATCAAGCTCATACATCTCTTACATATAGATACAAGCTTTAGCAACTGATCTAACCAACCAAATAGAACAGAATAACCTTACAACTAATGCAATCATGCAAGTAACTCAAATACAAACTTGAATGTGCAATAATCAATGAAAAGAAAGGGGAATGTAACTCCTATCTGATAGACATATTCTACATACCAGTACCACAATCATACTAATTTCTTCATATAATTTGGTCAAGTTACAAATTATGACACTAATTCGAAAAACAGAAGTGCAGTCATCTTGTTGTTAATCCATTCCTCCAAAATAGTGCTGCAGCAAGCCTCTATTTTTAGAGCATATTCCAGTAAAATCTTTCTTTCTGCTCTCTCTTTATTCTCTATTTTTCCAATGCCACACATTACTTGAAGGACATGTTGTGTTGAGCATATTACCTCTAATTTTTCATCTAATTCATAAAAGGTATATATAGTGCATATTTAATTATTTAACTGATATACACAGTGCCTACCATTTAAGCTTGGTATGCAATTATGGCAGCAGATCAATAATCAAGACCTTGCTCTCAGTTCTGTTCAAATTGAAAGAGAATGCAGAAATGCTTTGGAAGAGTTTTTGTTTATTTATTTTACACATATTATGTCACTGTAGCAAATTTATAGATTAGAATGTGTTGGCTAAAAAAAACGGTTGTTTGGGATCTTCTGAGCATTAGGAGTTTATTGAAGCATACATTAGGAGTCATTGAAATTTAATAGAGCTCTACTCTTTCTAGGCTTGTAAATCCACTGGAAATCAGTTTTTTCGTAATTCTTTAATTGGTATATGAATGAAAGTATGCATATTGAATCTTTGATTCATTTAGGATGAGTTGGAAAGGGATATATAGAATATAAGAGGAATCATGTTTACTATTTGTTGTGACAGATTCTTTGTGCTCGTGACAGGTTTTGGAACAAAAATATTTCCTCTGAATCTTCCAGCAACTAAGGTGTCAATGTTAAAGACTAAACTTATAAATGAGGCAGGTGTTAAACCATGATGGTATACATTCTGCAATCCCACAAAATCAAGAATACATAAATAAAGGGTAAAAATGAAAGTTTGGTAAAAAGAGTAATGCTAGCAACACTAGCACTCTCTCTAATACGCACTCTCTTATTGGTTTAAATCATTGTGGGTCTACACTTTGAAAATTGAACCCACATAAAGTGGTGGGACATACCTTGATTTCATCCAATAAAAGAGTGAGTGCTAGAGAGTGTTAAAAAGTGAGTGTTGCTAGCATTCCTCTTGGTAAAAATTAGATACACTCTAACAAGAGATTTTATCTTAAACAAAGCTTTGAGTGTCTATGATCCTTCAGCGCCTGAATGAAACATTTGATATAAAACTTGAAAATGTAGTGCTGAAAGAACATCCAACAAACTATATAGTATAACAGAACTTTTGAATCCTAATACAAAGTATGTAACTATGTATGACAATGGTCAAGTAGTAAAGAATTTAGCTTTAAGAGAATTGAATGAAAGATTCAAGATTATCTAAATGATAAGTAGAAAATGATGTAAAAGACAAAGGAGCAAAACACAAGGAAAGCACATAATCATTTATAGCAAAACCAAGTATATTTATTGAGAGACAAAGCAACAGGCATCATCATAATTCACAAAACAATACAGTTCCTCAAATGGCATTAGCAGAAATAGAAAAAACATAAATTCTCATATAATAAAAACCAGTACTAAAAGATGGATTATTCACAGCAGTCCGCCTCTCGCTGATTGCTGCGACTGCAATTGTTTCTTACCCTCACAATCACAACTGCAGCGCGTGGCCTTCTGCCATTTTCCAATTCATAGCCTCCATTTCGTTAAGCTGCCATTTTTGCCATTTCCCAATCCAAATCCTTCAAGCGAAGAAAATGGTTCAACTAGTGATATTCATCCAGATTGGTGCGAGAGACACCAAAATCCTTCATTGAGTCAATATTTTGAGAGTCTTATCCAACTGTTATTATAGTTTTCAGTATCCAAAAACTAGTGTATGGTACAGAAGAGGGATGATTAAATTAAAATGCTTCTTTTTGGCTTCTTCCAAGATTTTCCTAAACTCTTTCATACTATCTGAATATGAATAACGACAAGAGCACCACATTTGTAGTAGGTAACAATATATGTAACGTAGCGACCACAACCAGTTTGTTTTTCTTTTCAGTTTCTCATTTACAGCCAGATAGAGAGTAGATTTCCTTGCAGCAGCTAATGTCATCGGTTGATTTGGTTCTTTAAGTTCTAAAACTTATCTGAGTTTCTTCTATTTGAAATTAACAAATTCCAAATCCTGTCTAGCGTAAGTCTGACACTAAGACACAAGAAAAGTACTCTGACTTAACAAAATCCTATCTGAGTTTTTCAGATTATACTCTGTTTCAAAACAAACATATGTCCATCACCAACATGAATAATATCTTTGTATACAAAAGTATAGTAAAAAAAAAACTAAACTCTTCGTTTATAAAAAAGATACAATTTTAATATCAGAAACAAAACTATTCAATGCAAATCCTAATGTGATGTGATGAAAGTCTTCAATAAGCTCATTTGAATCAGTGAAATTTGCATGAATTTTGGAAGAGTACCCATATTCTGCATTCTTCCGTAGTCTGCTAACAGGTTCTCACTATCCAAAGTAATTTTGATGTAATTAAAACAGCCACAAACAATGGTCTCTGACTTACGATAGTGAATTAAGACACACGAGAAATGAAAATTTGCAAAAATGGAAACGGAAATTAGCAACAATAGAACCTCCATCTCAAACATTTTTCATGAGAGGAAATTAACACTTCATACCACAATCTCAAATAAATAAAATAAAATAACACAATTATTAATGTAAGATGAATGTAAACATTGAAATTAATATGTCGATAAGGTAAACTATTCAGCTCATTTTATAAAACATTCAAACAAACCATTGGCAAAATGGCAAAGCTATACTCTATCGGGAAACCAACCCTATATGTTTGTGGTTGAAATGATTCTCCTTACTCATGAACGACAAGCTGCAATGTAGTAATGAAATGAATATAAGTTGTGCAGAATAACTTCTTTAAAATTCTTCATTTTAGCTTTTCCAAGATTTTTCTAGCCTCTTTCATACCATCGGAATTAGTGAATATGAATAACCCACACACAAGAGCATCACAGTTGTAGTAAGTAACGATATATGTATGTATCTGTAGAAACCATTTTGTGTTTATTTTCTATTTCTCATTTGCAACCATTTGGTTTTATTTTCCTACAATCAATTTTCTCTAATACATTCATACAACATGGCTGCAACCAAAAATCATGATACAAGATAGAAACAAAACATGCACTTTTATTTGATAATAAATAATACTGCCTAAATAAAGCATAATACATTCACTATACAAGCTTGCAATGCAAAATCAAACTAGATCAAATAAAAATGACCAATTTACACACCTAATGTTTTTTCTTCACAAAAGGAAAAACTAACACAGAAGAGAAAATAATCAGAACAATAAAACTATCACATCTGCACCATCTAATTCATGGTTGAGCCATGAGTTCTCCTCACTCTTGTCCTCCTTGTCACTCTTTGCTTAGGCTGACCTCCAACCATCATCACAAGCCATCTAGGCTTTCCGATTAACAACACAAAACATCCAAGGCCTATTCCAATAACCATTCCACATCCATATCCAATAGCCACTGGTTTCCATCCAAATCCAAATTTCTCTTCACTCCAAAGGTTGTTCGGTGAAGGCGGAGAATGTTGTTCAGGTTCACATTTCTTTGACAAGGGAAATCCGCATAATCCCAAGTTTCCTTCATATGAATCATTCGAAAATGTATTGAACTGTTTTCCTTGAGGTATTTCTCCCACTAGATGGTTATAAGAAAGATTCAAGACTCCAATACTGTTCAGATTGATTAACTCTGAAGGAATCACACCAGTGAGTATATTTGACGAAAGATCCAATGATTCCATGTTTGACAAGTTTCCTATGGATCGGGGAATAGAACCGGTGAGTCTGTTATAGGAAAGGTTAAGCCCTTTGAGTGAGTGAAGCTCTCCAATAACATTCGGAATCTCTCCTTCAAACTTGTTTTGAGAAAAATCAATGTTCACAAAGACTATTGGAATTTTCACCATTACAATGCTATTTCCTTTCACTGTCATAGTCACAGAATCATAGTATGTCATATCACCTACTTCCATCCTTTCCATGTATTGAGAGGTACTACCTTCTCCAACTTGAATAACATTTTTCATGGCCTGAAAATTTTGTATGTAGGATTTTGGTAGTGGGCCACTGAAGTTATTGGATGAAATATCAAAAATAATTAAACTAGGAAATGGATGCTTGATATTTATACTGGCAATAGGACCATACAAATTATTCTCTCGCAAAACCAGTACTTCCAGATATTGCATAGTTTGAAGCCAGGATGGAAAATAGTCTTCAATTTTGTTGCCTCCAAGATTTAAAGCCTCTAGGTATTCGCAGTTGGACAAAGATTTAGGCAAAATGCCTTCTAATAGGTTTCCATTGAAATTCAGAGTGCGAAGGTCACAGTAGTTTGAAAAGTTACTTGGTAAAGTGCCATAAAATTTGTTCATTTGTAAATCCAAAACTTGAAGGGATGATAAGTTTGCAAGACAATGTGGAATGGTACCTGTCAATTTGTTGTGTGCCAAGTTGAGCAATCCAAGTGAAGTTCTATTGCAAATTGACGAAGAGATGTCACCGGCTAATAAGTTAAAACTAAGATCAAGACCATATAGGTCGTGCCAGTGATTACTCGAGAATTGGTCCATTGTTGTGAACAAGTTATGAGACAGGCCTAAAAATTGTAATGAATCTATTTCAAGCAACCAATTGGGAACTCTTCCATAAAGTCTGTTGTTGGACAAATCAAGATATCTCAAACCAGGAAATTTTCCTGATGATAATTTTGAAAATCCAATCAAACCGACAGAAGACAATTCCAATATTGATAGGATAGAAAAATTGTAACTGACATTGGATTCAAAGTTTAGTGATAATTGACTATTATGTGAAAGGGACAGCGAATTCAAATTCTGAAGTTTGGAGAAGTGTTGAAAATGGACAACACCACTCAAGTTGTTTGATGACAGGCATAGTGTAGTTAGGTTTACAAGGTTGAAAATAGATTCTGGAATATCGCCTTGTAGCTTGTTGCTGCATAGTTTTAGATACCACAAAGAATATGATGAGACTGCACTTATATTTCCAGTAAACTGATTATCTGATAGATCCAACATTGTCAAAGATGGTATAGATAATGACCATGAAGGAATTTTTCCACTTAGTAAATTGTTATTTAATAATAAATAACCTAAGTTTTGAAACCCTGTTATTTTGTTGGGTAGAGGACCCTTTAATTTATTATAAGAACAATCAAAGTAATCAAGTTGAGACAAGTTAAACAATGATGGCGGGATTTGTCCTTGTAATCTATTATTATCTAGACGGAGTTCTTGTAATTTGGTTAGTTGGTAAAACACATCAGGAATTTGACCGGTAAATGAATTAGATGAAATGTCTAAATTAATGAGATGTTGAAGGTTTGAAAGTGATGTTGGAAGATCACCTCCGATTTTGTTACCGCTCAAATCTAGTTCTTGAAATCTATTTGATTGGGGAAATACATTCGGAATTTGACCACTTATGAGTGAATTATCTTTGAGAGACAGAAATGTTAGATGTGGAAGGGTTAAAAGTGAGGATGGGATTGAACCATTAAGGTTGTTCTCTATGAGACTTAGGGAAGTAAGATATGTGAGGTTAGAGAAAGAAAGAGGAATTGGTCCTTTGAATAGACAATATGAAAGATCCAAGATTCTAAGAGAAGTGCTACAGCTCAAATCTGGAAGTTGACCTTCAAGGTTATCGTTATTTGACATATCTAGCTCTTGAATATTTGGTAAACAAAGAATGTTGTTTTTCCAATTTCCACTTAATCCTGTTCTTTGAAGATTAAGACGAATCAAAGAGGAAGATTTATTGAAGATCAAATTCAACAAGTTTGGATTGATTGAAGACATATCTGTTTCATCCAAATATAACTCTATTAAAATTGTTGCGTTTTGCACAAGTCTCTTCAAAGTGGTTTCTTTCCAACTTAACTCATCATTTGTAGAAAGACGAAGTAATGTTAATTGTGAAAGATGTGAGATTTGAGGAGGAACTTCACCTTGAAAGTTACACGAAGACAAGTCAAGATGTGTAAGACTCATAAATCTACCAAACTGAGAATGCAAATTGGAGTTGTAGAAATCATTGTGAGAAAGGTTGAGTGATTGGAGGTGTGCAAGATGAAAAAGACTACTGTTAGGATAAATTTTACCTTGAAGGCTTTCACAGCCAAGGTCGAGACCAATCACGCGACCAGAGTTGCACGTGACACCATGCCATGAGCAACAATTTGTCTCATTTTTCCATGTTGATGTTTTCTGAGGTTGTTCCGGACAAGCATAGTTTGTATATGTAGTGAATGAAGACTTGAATTGAAGCAAGGAATGGCTATCTTCAGGATGACATGACAAATTAGAAGATGAACATGAAGAGAAGGATGAAAATAGGAAGAGCAAAAGATGCAAACATAGAAAAAACATCCTCATGGGGGAGTTATTTAATTGATCAATTCAAGTTTTGTGAGAATTGTTAAAAGTTTGTTAAATGAAATAATAAGGAAGGAATTGAAATTCAACGAGTATATTATTTTATACTAATTTTCTTGATTTGGAAGTCTTCTGAAAGCCTGGAACTGGTCTCAATTATTTATTTTTTCCATTTCATATCTGTAGATTATTGTTTTATTTGACTGGATCTCTGGCTTATCGTTTTGACATAAGCAGTCAACAAAAACGGTCCACGGTATATCTCCTTGCATCATATCAGTTCAAGTTTCTTCGGAATTCTTCAATTTTATACTGCATATTTTCCAAACATAAATGACTATTGTTACGTTTTTTTTTTTTTTTTGGCACGGCCTCTGTCAAGATTTTAATCCCCTACTTAGATTACAAGCTCGCATTACCAAGCTCGACTATTGTTACGGTATTAAATTGTAATTTTTTTATTTTTTGAAATTGACAATATTAGTTTTTTTTTCTCCTTTATCGGCTTTTTATTCCATAATTGTTATGTTGTAATTTTTTAAGGGAAGTTGTTATGCTCTAAAGTTAACTTCTAATTAATATTTTTTTTAGGGAAACTTCTAATTTTTGATATATATATATATACCAATGTTTTTTTTAAAGAAACCCATGTATCAATGTAATTTAGCTTGTAATATTAGATTTGATAAAATACCTTTCAAAAACGAAAAAATTAGATTTGATATAATATAAATATTTATACTATATGTAAAGAAAATACAAGAGTTTGGATTGACTTTTTCCCTTTTCATTTTACCTTTCATGTCAAATATTTTATTCACTATTTTATCCTTTTTATAACAATATTTAATTATTACATAAAAAATAGATAAATCTCATTATAATACTTCACTGCATTAGGAACAATATTATCTTAAAAAATATTAAAGGAAATAAGATATTTTGGATTAAATTTTTTATTATTTGAATTATACCCTTAAAGAGATTTTCTTATAATAATGTTATATTGTTTGTGTCATTGAAAAATATAAGAGTTTATATATATTTACAATATTGTTGTGTAATTGAAAAGATAAGTGTGATTTGTTACAATAAGTCACAAACATCTTTACATATAATTTTAATCAAAATATAAAAATCATAAAAAAAAAATATTTATAATTTATACGTGTTAGCGTAATAAAAAAGAGCAGATATGTCCGTTAACCGCTAGTATGATATAATATAAATATGGGGCCGTTAACCACAAGTTAGATATAATATAAATGAGTAATTTAGCATGTCTACTCCTTTGAAGGAGCAATTTGGCAAATCTACTCACACATAATTTTGACATTCTATTGTTTTAAACTAGTTAAGACAAAAAAACATGTTCTACTATTTTAGACTAGCATCAACTGATTATCCTTATTTAAAATAAGTTACATAAATATTCATTCATTCAATAAATATTAAGGTTTTTAGGCAAAATCAAGTGGGAGTAGGTCATTCCTAAAAACCCTAACAAGCAGGTAAAGTTAGAGAGTTAAGAGGACGAACCTCAAAAAATAAAAAATAAAAATGGCGTGTTGCAGTGGTGAGAAGGATTACATGAAACTAGCTTTATTTGGGCGTATTAATCCATGGCGAGGCCCTGCGTGTCTTAAGAAAAAATGTCATCATATCGGAATAAAGGGCCGTCGATCTCGCCCCCTTCGAGATCTCAACAAATCAACCACCGCAGCGGCTGCTAGTTTAATTTATTACCTTATTGATATTATACTAATATTTGCTTCTTTTCCAACAATTATTATTATCCTAGATATTCAGAAAAGACCTGTTTTGACTGCATCACTTCAAAAAGTTATGCACAGATTTATTTTTATTACTATTAGATATCTTGTACAATTTTTTTAATTGTTTTTTTTTATTTACTATTTTGATATATTCCAACCTATAATCAATCTGTTAGTACTTGTCTTTGAGCTCCACAATCCTTGTTGTATAACATTTCATTTAGTCAAATATGTCATTGAACTAGTATAAACATGGCAACTCAATGAAAGAGGTTAAGGTTGCATATCCTATAGATCAAATGGCTTTTCGATTTTATTATGCCAATATAAGTAAATCAAACATTTCTCTCTTGTTCTTTTTTTATTTTGACCTAGTTGCTTTGCACTTTCTAACCAATCATGCTAAGCCTTATTAATTAATCTCTTCCTCCAGTCAAAATCAAGATACAAAACAATAATGTTCAAAGTCAAAGAAACCACCAAATATTACAAAAACCATTACTTTTTATAAGTGATAATCGACAAGATACAAGTTGTTATGGAAAATGAAACATACTGCCTGTACAAAATTGGTCAGACAATCTCAAAATAAACACTAGTCAAGCTGAGTTTTCCAGACCATTTTCTTTGTTAGCAAGAAAAATCTCCCAAATGTACAAAGTATTGCCAGATGAAAATCTCCATATGTGAAATTGCTTTTTTAGCTAGGACAATAGAATACCTGAACCACGTGTTGTGGTATCAGAATGCTGCAAAGATGAACACTTTAAAATATGCCGAAACTTGAGATCCATAGACAATACTTCTGAGTTCTGATAAAAACTTGGCAATGGTCCTTTTCTTACAGCTCAAGGGTAGAAAACACTTGCTTTTAAGATGCTCAATGAAACAAAGATATTTGAGCCAAGTAAATGTTTATTTAAACCACTTGTATTTGATCCAATATGATACAATGATGCAGGATCAAAAGGGTACTCCAATTCAAGCTTGGAGATTGAGAAGGATAAAATAACCAAATTGTGGATTCTGTTTACCAATTTTAGATTCTTCACTTTTCCATGTTTCTATAATGCCTGGTCACAAAATGTGTAGTTGACTATATATAAAAAGACCAACTAGAGCTCAATTTCAGGATAATTTGATGAAATAGTTAGCTTGGCAATCTCAGTGAACCCTACATTATCTTTTGGAAGGACAGATGCAAAAGCCAAAACAGCACAAGTGCAAATATAGAAGAGAATGAAGTTGCTTTAGATTAAGAAGACACAGGAAGCATTGAGATTTGATGGTGCCTTCAGAATTACATGGATAATCCATGCAGTGATGTATTGTAGTGAACAAATGCGAGGAAAATTAGGAAGTTGAAGTCAACCCTCCCCATCACCTGTCAATAGCAGAGTCATATATATCTCTTATACAAATTTGCTATAGTTTTGTATCTGTGCCTATTCTGTTAAATCCTTCAGAAAGTTAACAACAAATGAGATGCAACTATATTGATTCAATCACTGCATCCCGTACGTATAAATACAAGCAACAGCAACTGATCTAACCAAACCAATAGAACAGAATAACATTACCACTAACTAATGACTTGTAGAACATGTTGTGTGTTGAGCATATTCCCTCCAATTTGTCATCTACTTCATAAAAGGGAAGTCTAGTACATATTTGTGTATATGAAATGCACAGTGCCTAACATTTAATCTTGGTATGCAATTATAGCAGCAGACCAATAATCAAGGCCTTGCTCTCAGTTCTGTTCAAGGTGAAAATGAAAATGCAGAAATGCTTTGTGAGCGTTTTTGTTTAGTCATTTTACACATTATGTCACTGAAGCAAATTTATTGGTTAGAATGTGTTGGCTAACAAAAAAGGTGGTTTGGGATCCTCGGAGCATTAGGAGTTTCTATGATATTATAGAAGCATACTATTAATTAACTACTTATTAAATCCCATACATCATTAAAATTTGATAGAGCTCTACTCTTTCTAGGCTTGTAAATCCACTCAAAATCAGTTTTTTCTTAATTCTTTAATTGGCATATGCCTGAAAATATGCATATTGAATCTTTGATTCTTTTAGGATGAGTTGGAAAAGGATATATAGAATATAAGAGGAATCATGTTTATTATTTTCTGTGCCAGATTCTTTGTGGTCGTAACAAGTTTAGAACAAAAATATTTTCTCTGAATCTTCCAGCAACTAAGGTGTCAATGTTAAGGACTGGACTTATAAATGATGCAGGCGTTAAACCATGATGGTATGCATTATGCAATTCCGGAAAATCAAGAATGATAAGGTTAAAAATGAAAGTTTGATATAAATATGCAAATTAGATATAAAATACTTGCTTGGGAGCAAATATAAACACAATTACAATGATATCAGCTAATTAGAAAGAAATTCAGAAAAGACATGTTTTGCCTACATCACTTCTCTGTTGTCCTTTCTTTCAATACACTTTTGTCCTTCTCTCCATATTCTTGTATTTGGATCACATATTCAATGAAAATATTGAGACATTTATGTAGTTAGATACCCTTTAACAAGAGCATGTATCTTAACCAAAGCTTCGAGTGTGCTATGATCCTAACATTTGATATAAACTTGAAAATGAAGTGCTGAAAGAACATCAACAAACATTTGATATAAACATTTGCTACGATCCTTTAGTTTTGTGGCATAAATGTTTTTTTAAGCTCTTTGTTAATCTGAAAATATTTTTTATAGTTGAAGCATATCTCCTTCAACAATAAATGAATTGAGAAGTCAATAGCAATATTGATTAATCAAAAGTCCATGTTATACTAGTATAGTTTAGTGATGATTTGATTTCAGTTTTCATAGAAGATCTCACCTCAACAAATTCATTTCCTAATGAACAAACGAAACAAAGTAGCAGGAAAGTTACCTACAATTAGGCTTAAAACTTAAAAGTAAGCTAAATTTCATGTTTAGATTTTATTTAATTTTAATCGTTCGTCATAAAGTTATATCAAGGCATAATAAATCCACATATTGGCAAACATATATTTAGAGAAGGTACTTTAATCTTATACCAAAGCTTGATTGCACCGTAGCATCAAATGGATACAAATAATCAGAAAAATTGAACTTATAAATCCAACAACCAAAGACATTAAAAAAATGGAAACTGTGAATGAGATCTACCTCAGTCCAATTTCATGAGGTAAAAATAGAAACTTAGGGGGTGTATTGGATTAGAATTTTAAAGGACAATTTTTGTTTAAAAAAGTCTCAAAGATTTTAAAAGATTTTGTAGGATTTTAATGACTTTCATGATTTTAAAAGACTATCAGGATTTTCAATTTTGATTTCAATGGATTTACATCATAAGATTTTATAGATTTATAAGATTTCAAAAGATTTTATGAATTTTAAGGACTCACTGAAAAGAAATGATTACAACACACTCTCTATCATAATATTTTCAATATATACTCTTATTTTTTATTTTATTTTTATGAGAGATAGAGAGAGGGGAAGAGAGTAGAAAAGAGAGGAGAGAGAGAGAGAGACGAAGAGAGAAGGGAGAGAGAGAGAGAGAGAGAATGGAGAAAAGAGAGGAGAGAGAAGGGAGAAGAGAGAGAGAGACGAAGAGAGAAGGGAGAGAGGAGATGAGAGAGAGAAGGGAGAAGAGAGAGGGAAGAATGGATAAGAAAGAGATAGTAAACTTTTAAAGAAAAACAATCCCAAGAAATCTTACGTCTTCATGAAAGACTTTTTCTTATTAAAATTTCACTAGAAAATCCCACAAAATCATCAAAATCTAATTTATTAAACAATCATTTGAAATTTGAATGATTTTGAATACCATAAGACTTTTTTTAGGTGATGAAAAGTCTTGATTGAATACTTCAAGACTTTTTTAAAATGACAGAATCTTGATTGAATACCATAAGAATTTTTTTAAATTACAAAGAGTCTTGATTGAATACCACAAGACTTTTTCATAATTAAAAAGTCTTTTAAAATCTCTTAGAATCCTAATCTAATACATCTCCCAAAAGGAAGTATCAATCCAATACATCCCTGAAAGGAAGTATCAAAATATGTTGATACTTGATAGTAATTAGCAAACATTTTAAGTACAAGTAAGAAAAGAGTCTATATATACCAAACCAAACCAAAACAGAGAGGATATTGTTTTGATAAATGCTAATAGATTAGATTCGTACCAAAACCAAACATTATTTGTTTTGTGAATCTCATAACTACTACTATGACTAGCATTTGAACTAAGCCTGCGGGGACAATAATTCCCCTTTTTTAATTCTATATTAAAAGAAAGTCACGTAAACGTGATATCTTTTTACACAACGGGAGAACCTTTAAGAGGCAAGCAAATTGGGGGCAAAGCTAACAATAATTAGGTTCTTAAATCACATTATTTTCTTCGTGTTTTTCATGGAAATTTTAGCTACATTCATGATTATTTTGATAAGAAACGAATGAGCTTAAAAATAAGTATGAAGACCATTTTGGTCCTTTGATCACAAAAATCACAGGATAGATTAGTTTTTGACTAAAAAGGGAGCATTTTTTTTATCCTTTATCAGAATAAATCGAAACAATCAAATAAATCGTAATTTTTGTCTCCTGTCAGTTTAGTTCGATGTATTTTTTGGAATATATTTAGTGGGATATATATTTGTATCATATGATCATATCAAGTGGCCATTCAATATTATACACATGTGTTTTGGAAAATATACCCATAAAAAGGGGTCATTTTACATAATCACGTACACATTTGGAAAATATTACGAATTCTCAAGATTTAAGATGTCTCACACAAAGAATCAAGAAATTGTAAAAAAGACTCCTTGGTTGATGGCGACTCCTTGTGAGAAGAGGGAGCTTCACATCAATTCTTTTGCTCTCCACTGCTCAAAATAGGATGTAAAAAGATTCCTTCTCTTTTCTTCTTTCATATGTCAGCCGTATATTTCAAAGTTTATTCGTCTTTTGACGGTAGTTACATGATCACTTATGGTATTTTTCAAATGGATGGAAGCATAATGTACCATGAATAATAATAATAATATATACCCGGACATCCTACTTATTCATCTCAATAATAATAATAATAATAATAATTCATTTATGGAATATGTCTCCACATATTAAAATCACTCAATTTTGATCCTTTCACCAAAACTTTGTACTTGAAATCGTGATTTGACATACTTTAAATGATGTGTCATTTGACTCGATGATGTGGAGTGATCAACATTCGTGAAACTACAAGAAAACCCATTAAAAATGTTAGTTTTAACTTCAATTTAACCATTTCTTAAATACAAAAATTTAATGAAGAGACCAACGTGATTTTAAAACAGACATCAATTTTGTGAAAATGAATGAGAACAAGATGACCAAAACTATTGTATCGCCATGAGAATTAAGCCGAGGGACCGTGTGCCCTCCCTAAAAAAAGGGGCGACCTCCCCCTCATGGTAAGAACAAGTTGTCCCTTGACCAAGTCCTCCCACATGAAGCACATGTGCATTGGAACTGGTATGGAGAGGTGGAGTACGCTCAACCGTACTAACTTGTCCACCACTCTCCATCAATTCCCCGCTCATTTTGACCAACTATATAAATAAGAAGTATCATGCCTCCATAATTCATTTACTGCTTCCCCATATCACCATTCACAAGAGAAGTACGAAGCTCTAACTAGTTGTCGAGCTATAACAACTCCCTAGACCTTCTGGAACATCGCCGGCAAGGTCTCCCATAACCTAAAACTCCTCTCACCGTCATAGGAGTGCGGGTTGAAAATCTTGTACTCATAATGAGTACAAATGGCGCCCACTGTGAGGTTAATAGAACTTAAATGGATGCAAGAACTACTCATCATAGAAGACGCCAAAAACAAAGTTAATGATGGAGCCATGGAAAACCATTTCTGATTACATCGAGGATGGCTCAATGATCTCTTTACATGGGAAACCAACGCAAAAGGGAAGGAGTCAAGCAAACCTTCATTTCACAGCACTCTTCACAATTCAGGTGCCATCCTCTCAATATTCTTTGGTAAATTTAAAAAGAAATTATATTTACATCTATGACACAAAAATCCACCTTTAAATGTAATTATTAGACCTGGAGATATGCATCTAAATTTTGACCACATAATGTCCATATTAGGATTCAGAGTGGCTAAAATTTTAATTGAGTTTGGGTGCCAAACTCATTCAACAATATTCTATTTTTTAATTTATTTTCTTAATTGTATGCAACTTTTTGGTATTAGTGTCATTCAAAGTAGGTTTTTGGTAACAAATAATGTATGTATATATACAAAACAACACTCGTGGTGCTTCTTGTGATTATTATGGAATATTACTTTTCAAATGTCTACCACTAAGGATGCATTTACTCTATCACATCATTTTTTAAGCAGTTAGCATTTTTATAGAAATAGGAATTAAAGTTAAAGCCGATACATAAATTATCAATGGTTACTAGAATGGTGAAAGCATTATCGTATGTTAAGTCATTAATTTGAATGCTCTAAATAAATTTCTCAACTTTTAATTTTATTAAATGTTATCTTATATAAAAATGGACACGTAGCGTAAGAAATGATAAATGATTTTAAGTTGTTTTTACTAAGGATCGTATAAAAGATAGTAGAGGTGCTGATACAGATTTCATTAAACGACGGAAAATTATTTTTCTCCACAGTATTACTTTAATTTTTATTTCTTCATATACATGCCTCTTCTAATTGCTCGTGTATTTAACACCTATGATTCCACTAAAACCATCGACTTCAGATTGTGCATCGAGTGCTTTCTTAAACATCAATATATCATTTTTAAAACACCAAATACAAAAAAGAAATATAATCTCAAACTACGAATATAAATCTAGTATGTATTATTTGTGAAATATATTTGTGATTTGTGCAGTAGTTGATGTTGATGTTTATAATTGAAATACATGAATTAAAGAGTCAGGTTTAATTCATGAACACTAGATAAAATTAATTGTGATTTAACTAATAATTTTTGTTTGATGAGTTAGGTTGAATTTACTATGCTCAATATTTTATTTACCTAACAATTTTTTTTTAGTAAGCCTAGTATTTATTTTTAAAATTTAAAAGAAAACTATTTTAAAATAAAATAAAAAGAAAACTAACTTTCAAATAAATTATTATCACCCATTTCCCTATTTGTAGGATTTGTTACTGTTTAAGTATTATCACTTCAGTAATTTTTTGATTTAACAATCAATTTAAAACAAAATAATAATTTATTTAAAATTAGATAATAATAAAAAAAATGTCAAAAATCCTCGTTAGCATTTTCCATAGATAAAACTATCAAATTGATACATAAAAACCATAATTTAATTTTCTTTGGGTGCAAATAACAAATTTTATGAGGGTTTTTCTATCATGTGCAAATTTGCACATGTGAAGAAGTTTTAAATAGTAATTTTGTCTAAAAATTTGTGTATTTTATATAAAATATGTAACTTTTTAATAAATAGTTGTTGTTTTTCAATAAAAAGTTGTTACTTTTAGTTGTTTTAACATGTACAATATTGCATATGTTAGACAAACTCATTTCATAATCGTTCAACAAACATTTAATTGTTTTTTGCATATAAAATAAAAATTTATATACAAAATATTTAAAATATTTTATCATATCGAATTTCTCATATATGTATATAAATCTGCTTCTGTAGATATAAATATTTAAAATCGGGAACGAGAATTGTGCAAACATTGAACGGTGTTTTGTATATAAAATAAAAATTTAATTAATAGAAACACTGCATTAATGTTGATATTTTTAAAATAGTCACGGATTTTCAAAATTTTATGATATCGACTATCACATATCGGTACATAAAAAATTTCTTTTGCATATATAAACATATAAAATCTTCAACGAGTGCGGTTTAAATTTTTAACGGTGTTTTCAATATAAAATGAAAATTTATTTAATAGACACACTACATTAATTAATGTTGTTATTTTGAAAATAGTCATGAGTTGGCAAAACATTATCGTATCGACTTTCTCATATATGTATATAAACATTTGTGTATGTATATATAAGTATTTAAAATCTACAATGGGAACAGTGCATACATTGAATGGTGTTTTACATATAAATTAAAAATTTAATTAATAGAAACATTGCACTAATGTTGATATTTTGAAAATAGTCGCGAGTTTTCAAAATTTTATCATATGGCCTATTACATATCAGTATATAAAAAATTTCTTCAGCATATATATAAGCACATAAAATCTTCAACAAGTGCGGTTTAAATATTTAACAGTGTTTTAAATATAAAATAAAAATTTATTTAATATACACACTAATATTGATAGTCATAAGTTTGTAAAATTTTATTATATCAACTTTGTTATATATGGATAAAAAAAATTTGTTATGTAGATATAAGTATATAAAATCTGCAACGGGTAAGGAGAAATTATTGAACATTGTTTTGAATATAAAATAAAAAATTATTTAATTTAAACAGTACATTAATTTTGATTTTGAAAATAGTCATGAGAATTTAACATATATATATATAATTTGTATGCGGCAGTACAAATATTGAATAGACTTTTCCATATAAAATAAAGAGTTATTTAATAGAAACACTACATTAATTTTGATTTTGAAAACAATCATTACTTTTTAAAATTTTATCATATCAACTTTCTCATAATTTCATTTAATATCTATAAACATTATACAATACTAATAATCTAATTATATTTTAAATAATTATCACAATATTACGTGACCTGTGCGAAAGCACGAGTCTTTTACTAGTTGATATAAAAACCAGAATTTAATTTTTTTGGTGCAAATAGCAAAATTCAAAAAATGCAATTATACATAAAACAAGAAACAAGTCTTTAAAACGTGTTCACATGCGTAAAAAAACTAACATACTATTGTTCACATGTTATTCTTATGTTCCAACCATAATCTTCATCAACTCATCACCCTCGCATAAAATACTCATCACATCACGAATTAATAAAAAACAAGTCTTTCTGCAAATCCCAATAAGTTTCTTATTAATTATAGACTAGTATACTATAATACATGTTTGAAAAATAAACTGTAAGACATGTTTTTCATTCTTATTTACATGTATTACATTATAAGTCATAAAATAATTATAAGAACACAAGTGTTGAAGATGTGAGAAAACTTACAAAAACTTTTTTCAAACCATATAAAAATTCTTCAATTCTATGTTGCAAGTATTATGGCTCATAATCAGATGATGCAATGAAGAAGAAAAAAAACTCCAAACATCGTGTATTTGAGATGAATAAGATTGAACGGTATAACCAAGATTCTCTTCTCTCCTGTTTACCGAGTGCTTTATTAAACACCAATAGATCGTTTTTTTTTAAACACCAATTACAAAAAGAAATATAATTTCAAACCAAGAATATAAATCTAGTATGTATTATTTATGAGATATATTTGTGATTTTTTAAGTAATTGATATTGGTGTTTGTAATTGAAATGCGTGAATTAAAGAGTTATGTTTAATTCAGGAGTACTAGATAAAATTAATTGTGTGATTTGACTAATAATTTTTGTTTGATGAGTTAGGTTGAATTTGCTATGCTCATTATTTTATGTGTTATGCTAACAAATGCTCTAAAGACAGTTCGAATGAGGTGGCTTACGATGGCTATTGATTGTCAACACCCAGCATCCATTGGTTTAGGTTAAGACCACTGACCTGGAATCACGTTATTTGGACAATGAGGAAATGCTCATGACAAATTTTGCAACTGCTAACAATCTATTAAATGAGCATTCTATACAAAATAATGTAGATTGGGTTGCAAAGTTACATCGCATGGTGAGAAAGAGAAAGAATATTTAAAAATTCAAAATAGTTATGGTTCAAGGTGGGGTAACAATGAATTTTACTACATCAATTTGAAATTATTCATTCATATTAAACGAATCCTTAGGATTATCAAGAGGTGAATGAAAATATTTCTAAGGTTGATTGTCTTTATTCTAATTAATTTTGATTTTAACAATATTTGTCACCAACAACAAAGATCTTCTCACACTCGTGGCAAATAATGAAGTTGCAGTGTGTTCAGTGTTTGTAAATTCATGTGTTTATCCACCGTGCTCAGAGATACAAGTAAGATATTGAAATTGAAAAATTATCAAATCAAATTTTAATTTTAATTGTAGTACATTATTGTTCTTTCAAATATATTAAGTACAATATATTTAGGAAAATAAAAGTGGAATTTTATGAACAAAGAACTTAACATACGTCTTTATTTAAAAAAACTTTCAGCTCCCCTCGATGAGCATGAGCTCTACAACCAAGTGACATTGTATTAATCTACTAATAATCATCTAAATCAAAAATAAATGTGGTAGTCCTTGCACATTTTTTTGGGTATGAAGATTACCTACACCGATGCTTATTGGTGTAGCAAACTAAACAATCGAAACAGTGAATATAACAATCAATATTGTTAAAAACAAAACTGAAATTAACAATATAGATATCATCTTTACTTGTCCGCCTTTTTTTTCGTAGTCTTAGTAACCCAACGTGTACAATAAGTACTTCAGGATCATTTATTTTCTGGCTAAATTATTATGTAATCTCTAATATCATGCTTTGACTCGATAACCATAACATTTTTCATTGGGTCTAAAATACAACATATCATAGTTATTTATAATATATGACTTGAGTTTTGTTTGTTCATATATTCACATACAAAAATATAGCCTAAACAAAATTGAAACTAACATTTAATAATTGTTTGTTCATATATTTAGGTTCATATACTCACATACAAAAATATAACCTAAACAAAATTGTAACACTAATCGTAAGCAAAACTCAAATAAATTCATATATATGCATATAAAATTGCATAAATAAGACATTGAACTTTCATAAGCCACCCATTAAAAAAAATTCATTTACTTGAAAACTAAAATTAAATTACATTGTTTAGTGCTTGTAAATTCATTTGTTGATCCACTGTGCTCAAAGGTATAACTAACATGTTGAAATTGAAAAATTATCAAAGCAAATTTTAACTGCAGTACAATATATTTAAGAAATTAAAAGTGGAAATTTGTGAGAAAAAAATTAACATACGTCTTTCTTTTCAAAACTTTTGTCTCTTTTGTCTCCCTTCAACGAGGCATGTGTTATCCAACCAAGCGACATTGTATTAATCTGTTATTAAATTATAAAAATAAAACTTCTTCAAAGTAATATAATCCTCCAAACCTAATAAATGTGACAATCTTTACACACATTTTAGGGTATGATGACTGCATACACTGATGTTCATTGCTGCATCAGATTAAAAACGAACACAACACTGAATATAACAATCATTATTGATACATTTTAAAAATAAAATTGAAATTAACAATATCGATACCATATTTACTTGTCCGCCTTCTTTTTCGTGGCCTTCTCTAGTAGGTATCTGATGATCGTTTACAATAAGTGTTTCAAGATCATTTTCTATTTTAATTACTCTATAATTTCTAATGTCATGTTTTGACTTGATAACCAAAGTGTCTTTCATTGGATCTCAAATACAACATATCACAGTTATTTTTAATAAATGACTTAAATTTTGTTTGTTCATATATTCACATACAAAAATATAACCTAAACAAAATAGAAACTATGTTATTTAATAAGACTCAAACAATTATATTAGAATAAAAAAAACTCAAACAAACACAAAAATGTCTCGTCTGTTGATTCAACCCCGTATGAATTAAAGATGAGTTTCATTTTAACAAGTAATCAAACATAATTATTTTAACATGTTTAATTTAATTTGACAGTGAGCTGTAAAACAGAAACTATGATTTTGACATCTAAATTTTATTTTTGGGAATAAGAAATAGAAATAATGATAATAATAGTATAATAAACAAAAGTTACTATGAATTAATCCTTAAAGCAAAAACCACTATGATCGAACACGAAAATGGAGATAGAACTTGGTGATCTAGAATTTAAAACTAAAAATAAAAAAGAGAGTGAGCATTGGAATTTCTTACTTGAAAAATGTGAGTCAAAATAAGAGTTGGGAAAAATGAGTGTTTGTTGTTTTTCATATGTAAGTTATGAACAAAAGTGAAAAGTTAGAGTACGAGGAGAGAGGAGAGAGGAGAGAGGAGAGAAGATGATTTTGTTTGTTAAAATGTGGTGTTGTCGATTTGTGTGTGAAAAGATGGAGCTCTGCTTGTTTGCTGCTAATTGTTAAATGACCATGAAGTAAAGATTTTTTCCAATGCATTTTGAACACTACCGCTGTGTCAACTGTTGCTCATCAAATATAAACATTCATTAATGAATTAACTAATTTCATTTCAAAGTAAATTAGTATAAACTTTTTTTAATTATTACTAATTGAACAATTAATTGAAAAGATTTTAATTACTCCATCAGTTCTATAATAAGTGAGTCTTTTATAAAAAAATATTGTATCATAATAACAGACTCATTTCACTTTTCAATACAATATTAATTACTTTTTTTCCTTCTAATTATAACTCTAATAAATACTATTTTCATAACTCTCAATTTAGTATCTTTCGATTTGCATTTATGATAATGGTGAATGAACCAATACTCGACAAAAACACGTAAAACCATTTTTCTCTCTCATTCACTTATACATTTTCTTAATATGTGTGAAATGAACAAATATCTTACTTAATCTATGATGGAAGAGTAGTATATTATGTCAATGTATAATTATTTTACATATGTATATATTGATTTATTGTCACGTCAATCAATGAACATGAAAACACATCAGTTGTCATATTAATGACCATGATACGAGAACACATCATTATATGAATGTGTAAAATAATTATACACTAACAGAGTATACTAGTTAAACTCTTAATTTAAATGGTAAAGATTTTAACCTCTAAATCAAGCTATCAATCAATGACAAAAAAAAAACATACATCAACCGAAGAGATCAATCTCTTAAATAAATTTGAGTTACCTCAATTGATTAGTCAACTACCTATGGGGATACATTAATTCATCCAAAAGAAATTATTAGAATTTAAATTTTAGAGTTTATCTTGTAAAATGATATTTCAAAATGATGTAAATTAATTAGGGATTTTATAGTATGTATGTTTTTTCTCTAAAAGAAACTCAGTATTCAGTCTTATGGCAGACTAATCTGAGAAACATCAATCCCACAGTCTAATAGTATGACCCCTATTTAAGGTCATAGATCTTGGTATGTATGGACTGACACAACACAAGAAGTAGCATAAAGAGTATTCGAATCCGAGACTTTAAAATGAACACACTCTAAAGTTTCAAACATTCACCATCAAACCAACTCATGTGTGTGTTTTTTTTAATAGGCATATATGTATCCATCAAAATAGATGAAGTTGTATTTTCATGGAGAACTAATCTTTGCATAGAAATGAAGTCTCATTAAAGGTTGAAATTTCATTTTTAAGTTGACTAGGAAAGGAATACAAACACCAAAATGGAATAAGAGTTGAAAAAAATTGCATGTTTTTTTGTTTGTTGTAAAGTAGAAAGAATGGAAATGGAGTGCATGGAAAAATTCACAATTTCAACTTTTGAAAGCTTATTAAACATGATTAGCAAACTCATGTTTTGAGGAAGTTTCAATATTGCATGGTTGTGAGGGTTAATGAATGATATGAAAAGTGTGAGAAAAGATAGAAGATTTTGACAAGAATCCAAGTTCTAAGAAATTATTTGGGGAATATATAGAAAGTATTAACATGTTCACCTTTTAAAGAGAGAGACTTATCTTGCGTTAAAAACAAATTGTTTTATCAGTGTTATCGTTATTATTGATGTAAATTCAAGCCGTATCATATAGTAACAAATTGTCTTATCATTATATAAGACAATTTGTTACTATATGGTTACACCTTGCATTTACATCAATAATAACAATAATAACGATAAACCAATTTGTTTTTAATGCATGATAAGCCTTACTTTTTAAAAGGTAGAAAATGTAATCAATCATAATTTTCAAAATATAATCAAATAACTTCTTAAACCATGGATTCCTATCAAAATCTTCTATCTTTTCTCACACTTTTCACATCATTCATTAACCCTACATCCTCACAACCATGCAACTCTTACACTTTCTCAAACAACCTTACATATCTATCATGCAGGGAGTTACATGTTTTAGAAGAATCACCTTTGCATTGGAACTACAATCCAAATACTAGTATTATAGATATTGCATTTATAAGAAAAATAATGTAATGTATTCTAGTTGGATTTCTTTGGGACATAAACCCTAGTTCAAAGGGTATAGTAAGATCCCAATCAAGCTCTAATCGGTTATCGAAATTCTTCTGATGAAAGTTTCAAAGCCTAAACTTTTTCAATAAAAAGGTATGATTTGTTACATGAAGGTAATATTAGTCAACCAATTTTTAGTATTTCAGGGATGCATGTAAATAGTGGCATGATGATCTTTGCAATATTGAAACATCCTCGAAACATGAGTTTGGTTAATCATGTTTGGCAAGAATGGTTGGTTTATGATAGTGAAAGATTGGAAATGCATGTTCTGAGTGATCCTAATGTTCAAAGTTTTGAAAACAACAAGCATACCCTCACACTTTTACGTACCATTAACATCAGCAAACTATTTGACATAGGTGACCATTGTCAGACCATCAATAACTACAGAAAAACGGGATCATCGATACAGTTACATCATATCTTCCTGAGTCAACTCGGGAGAAACCTGCAAAACAAAACACCCTCATATAAACATGAGACATGACATACTCATTGTCCTTAAGAAAAATGAATCATACTCGATCGAATTTATTACAGAGATCACATGAGATGTGACGCATAAAGAATAATTGGAAGAGGAGATGGTTTCAGTGTTTGATGCGCGTGTATTCTCTGTATATTTTTTGTTGTTTGATAAATAACCTATCTATATGGTACGTATTGTTATGGATGAGTGGTTATATTTGCTCCTAATAATTACGAATAAGTAGGCTTAGTTATAGGAAATAAATAAGGAAATGATAAAACCAAAGAAAAAGTCAAACCACAAAAATAACTAAAGGTTTATATTCATACCCACCCATCCCATGAATTCTGAAAATGATCTTGTTAACGAGTGCTCCGGACACTCTTTAAGTATTCTAAAATAAGTAGTTATTTTTTAAAAAGTCAAATATTTTGATTTCCAATGCATTGATTACATGCATTTTCATAAACACTTACTACTTAAGGTCCTTAAAAAGTGTTATGGAGCATTCGTTAATATTTCCATTCAAAAAATTGTGGAAATTAAATTGTATTACTTAATTAATAACACTGAAAGTTAGTATTTCTTAAAATTCACGGATTGACTATTCGTGGGATATAGCAATTCTCGAAATATAAATGTTGAAATCAATTATTCCTACAAATAAGCTTCAAACAAACTTTAATTCTTTAGCGGAGAATATTTAATGCTTGACTCTATAAATAGGGTTCATGTATAATAAAATTCAAATAAAACTTCAAATCATCCTTTTTTTTGGTAAATGAAGAGGGTTGATGTCCAAAAGAAAGGAAACTACAACGTGATCAACCGTTGAGCTGACATACAAGTTTGATCAGCTAATTATAAAAGACTCATTTGAGCGACTTGCTCATAAAAAATGACCATAAAACCTTGACCACAACCGATATTCGCTAATGCATCTGCACAATAATTACACTTATGATAAGAGCGATAAATTTTAACTCCTGAATCCATTTGAAGTAATTGCTTAATCTTGGCCAAAAGTCTCATACCCGTCACACTACCACCTCTCCCATTTATTACCTTAGCAACAATCACTTTAGAGTTGATATGCAATTCGACAGATTTGTTACTCATCGTGTAATTCTTAGTTTCGCCAAAACCATAAAGAATGACAAGTTGTTTCCCACATCACAGACCAATCCACACCATTGATATAATTTCCCATGAAAAGATTCAATTGAATCCAATCAAACAAGCTGCTATGAAATAAATTGTCTCCATCCTCCAAAGGAGCCAAATGCATACACATCACGTGAGCAAGAGGGAAATCAAGAAGACCATGAGTAATTGATTCCACTTCATCTCTACAAAACTTACAATAAGGTTCCCCTAGCCGCATGATCTTATCCTTCTTCAAATCTATTTGAATTAAGATAATTTAACATGTAACTAAATTGAATACATAACATTCCCTAACAAAAGAACAAAATATATCATAACACATAAACTAACCTTATAAAAAATTTATGATAAAATTAAAAATAAGGATATACAACAATTATTGTAAAATAAATAATTAATTAGTATACATTAACAATGTACAATTATTTTACACATGCATCCAATCATGTATCATCGCGTCAATTAATGTATATGAAAATATATGATTTGTCATATATATTAATTGATGTGAAAACACATAATTGGATGTATGTGTAAAATAATTTCACATTATCATTGTGTAAAAATTAAACTCAAAGAATATAAGGTTAAATATATTTTTTTGTTTATATAAATATACAAACTTTTCGTCGTAGTCCCCCTAAATTTTTTGTTAGACTCCTAGTCCCTCAAAAAATTTAATATGAATTTTTTAACATAAAAATTCATATTTAATTTATGTTAGGTTTAAAAAATTCTATTTTTTTAAAGAGATTGTCATAACATTCTAACCAATTTTTGAAAAATTCATTAAAAAATATGAAGGATAAACATAAATTGACTAAAAAAATAGAGATTAAAATTAGTGATAAGAGAGTTAAAAATCAAATAAAAAATTTAGCGGACTAAATCAAAGAGTTTGATGTATTTATAAAAACCAAAAATATAGAACAATTACTTACGATTCCTTAGAAGAAGAAAAAAAAAAATGTTTAAGATAAGTGTATATTTAATAAGTGTATATTTTTTCCCTCAAAAAAAAAAAAAAAGTGTATTTTATTTTAAAAAGTGTTTGGTCTAACTATACCAATTTATATTTTAAAAATTGTTCCTTCTTATTATTCTTAGCTGCGTCTTCTTGCTCCACTCTGTTTTTAATTCTTCACCTTTTTCTTTTTCTCCATTGATTCTCCTTAATCAACCACTACATGAAGATTCTTTCAAGGACACAAGGTTTGTTCTCTTTCCTTCATTCTTCTCCTTTCGTGCAATGTCTTGGTTTCGCCCTTTTTATCATTCACTCGTCACAACTTTACAATCTGAAATCTGATTCTTATTTTCATTCTTATTCTTGTTGCAGTTCTAAAGTTTCGATTTTTACTTCAATGTGGTAAAATTGACCTTTTATCTAAAAGGTTTTCATCGTCATTTTCAAATGGGTCTTCGTTTTCATCTTCAGAAACTTATGGGAATGGTAAAGTTAATCCTTTTATGAATGATAATTACGAAAAAAATGAAGCAAAAGTTGAGGGTATGAGAAAGACAGTGTATGATGTTTGTGGGGTGTTGGAAAATGGTTTGTGGGGACCGGAAGTTGAGGATGCACTCAACGTGTTTGATGAAATGTCTCAACCAGAAGTGATTGTTGGAGTGATGAAGAGGTTGAAGGATGTGAATGTGGCGTTTCAGTATTTTAGATGGGTGGAGCGGAAAGCTCAACAAGCGCATTGTTCGGAAGTTTATAATGCATTTCTTATGGTTATGGCCAGGACAAGAAACTTGGATTACTTGGAACAGATTCTTGAGGAAATGAGTGTGGCTGGATTTGGACTCTCCAATCATGTTTCTGTAGAATTGGTAGCCAGTTTTGTCAAATCGCATAAGCTAAAAGAAGCTTTTGATGTTATTGAAATGATGAGGAAGTTCAAATTTCGCCCTGCGTTTTCGGCTTATACGACATTGATTGGTGCTCTATCTGCGGAAAACAGACCTGATCCCATGCTTACTCTTTTTCACCAAATGCAGGAAATAGGTTATGAAGCAAATGTGCATCTTTTTACCACGCTTGTTCGTGTGTTTGCTAGGGAGGGTCGCATTGATGCTGCTCTTTCGTTGCTGGATGAGATGAAGAGCAACTCATTCACTGCTGATCTTGTCCTCTATAATGTATGTATAGACTGTTTTGGTAAAGTTGGTAAGGTGGATATGGCTTGGAAATTCTTTCATGAGATGAAGGCACAAAGGTTGGTTCCCGACGATGTCACATATACTACCTTGATTGGAGTTCTTTGCAAGGCTAGGAGATTGGATGAAGCTGTTGAATTGTTTGAAGAACTGGATCTCAACAGGAGTGTCCCTTGTGTCTATGCTTATAATACGATGATTATGGGTTATGGTTCAGCTGGGAAGTTTGATGAAGCATACAGTTTGCTTGAGAGACAAAAGAGAAAGGGGTGCATACCTAGTGTCATTGCATACAATTGCATTCTAACCTGCTTAGGAAGAAAGGGTAAAGTAGAGGAAGCATTGAGGATCCATGATGAAATGAGACAAGATGCTGCACCCAATCTTACAACCTACAATATTTTAATTGACATGCTTTGCAAAGCAGGAGAACTTGAAGCTGCCCTGAAAGTTCAGGATACCATGAAAGAGGCCGGCTTATTCCCAAATATCATGACTGTGAACATAATGATTGACAGATTATGTAAAGCTCAAAAACTTGATGAAGCATGCTCCATATTTTTAGGATTGGATCATAAAGTATGCAGTCCTGACTCAAGAACATTTTGTTCACTTATTGATGGCTTGGGCAGACGTGGCAGGGTAGATGATGCTTATAGTCTTTATGAAAAGATGTTAGATTCTGATCAAATTCCAAACGTAGTAGTGTATACATCTCTTATTCAGAACTTTTTTAAGTGTGGTAGGAAGGAGGATGGTCACAAAATTTACAAACAGATGGTGCATAGGGGTTGTTCTCCTGATCTGATGCTTCTTAATTCTTACATGGATTGTGTTTTCAAAGCTGGTGAAGTTGAGAAAGGCAGGGCTTTATTTGAAGAAATAAAGGCTCAGGGTTTAGTTCCTGATGTTCGGAGCTACTCAATTTTAATTCATGGTCTCGTGAAAGCAGGTTTTTCAAGAGAAACATATAAATTGTTCTATGAGATGAAGGAACAAGGACTACATTTGGATGTCCTTGCTTACAACACTGTTATTGACGGATTTTGCAAGTCTGGTAAGGTCGATAAAGCATACCAACTACTGGAGGAAATGAAGACAAAGGGTCTACAACCTACTGTTGTAACTTATGGTTCTGTTGTTGATGGACTAGCTAAAATTGACAGGCTTGACGAAGCATATATGTTATTTGAAGAAGCAAAATCAATAGGAGTTGATTTAAATGTAGTTATTTACAGTAGTCTTATTGATGGGTTTGGCAAGGTGGGAAGGATCGATGAGGCATACTTAATTTTGGAGGAGTTAATGCAAAAAGGTCTGACTCCAAACACATACACGTGGAATTGCTTACTCGATGCATTGGTGAAAGCTGAGGAAATTGACGAAGCTCAAGTCTGCTTTCAGAACATGAAAAACCTAAAATGTTCTCCAAATGCAATGACTTACAGCATTATGATAAATGGTCTTTGTATGATTAGAAAGTTTAATAAGGCCTTTGTATTTTGGCAAGAAATGCAGAAACAAGGGTTAAAGCCCAATAATATCACCTACACCACAATGATTGCGGGACTTGCGAAGGCCGGAAATGTTATGGAGGCAAGAGGCTTATTTGATAGATTTAAGGCGAGTGGTGGAGTACCTGATTCTGCTTGTTATAATGCCATGATAGAAGGATTAAGCAGCGCCAATAAAGCAATGGATGCATATATAGTTTTTGAGGAAACTCGATTGAAAGGTTGTCGTGTAAATAGCAAAACATGTGTTGTTCTTTTAGATGCATTGCATAAGGCTGATTGCCTTGAGCAGGCAGCAATTGTTGGTGCTGTCTTAAGGGAAATGGCAAAGTCGCAACACGCAACAAGATTACCCTGAAAACTGATTGTCTATATTGTACCAATACTGGAATAGAAGTTTGGCTTCTTCTCGGTAAATGCGTGCCTTCCAAGTTCCAATTGTTTGATCAGGCGATTTGTAAGACAAAGCCAGAGATTTCCAATGTCACAGCTCTTCGAGAAGGTTACTGGTCCTAGCCTCAATAGGTAATTCTTACAAATTGCAATAGTTTGCCAGGTTCCATAATAGCCAATATTTGTGATGAGCCTCCTACTCGATGAATTGCCATTTGATTCTGATAGAACAAGCTTCTCAGCTTGAAAACGGCCATCTTGATGACTTCTATTATGCCCATTTGGCATTCAATAATATTTCTAGATGTGCCTATTCATTCTTTTCCTTCTATTTTTTTTTTATGTTTTGTTGCAGCAACTTTTACTATAGTAAATCAAACTTTCACCATACAGCGACTTTTGATTGGACTATGTGTTGACCTTTATCCCCTTAGTAGCAATTTCTTGGCTAATAAGTTTGGTTTGCATAGATATCTTAAACTAAAATTCAGGTTTCGTGTTAAGTGAAAGTCTACCAAACCTGTATTATTTATTGTGTTCTGGTTTACAATAACTTTTTTTTATATGTTTTGTTGCAGCAACTTTTACTATAGTAAATCAAACTTTCACCATACAATGACTTTTGATTGGACTATGTGTTGACCTTTATCCGCTTAGTAGCAATTTCTTGGCTAATAAGTCTGGTTTGCATAGATATCTTAAACTAAAATTCAGGTTTCGTGTTAAGTGAAAGCCTACCAAACTTGTATTATTTATTGTGTTCCTGGTTTACAATAACTAATGGTTTAACTTCATCTCAATTTCACTTCATCGTCTCGTGAGGTGTGAAAATTTTTTACCAGATAATTGTCATCCTCTTGCATACTCTAAACTTTAAACATAATGAATGAAAAGAATCTCAAAAAGAGAATGGGAGATGTTCTGTATTTGTGAAATAACATACTAGTGTTTGCTTTTTAGCTTTTCAAATATTATAGCATTCTCTTCTTTGTCGGCATCACTAAGTGCGTAGTAGTTAGTAAAAGTGTTGGCATGCTTTCTGGTAGGACTCATAAAGAGAATAGCCTAATGCATAGTAGAGGTTGGCTTGTTAGTTAGGGGGAAAAATGGGAAACACACGTGGCAGAAAGTGATTGGTGAGGCGTGTGATCTATTTTGTTATAAGAGTACATGAAGGTAGAGAGGGAAGCATCTTGGGATCATTATTCAGTTAGAACCTTAAGGGTTTAGGCAGATGAGAAATGTCTCTTCTCTTAGGGGTTATCTTCTGCAATAAATTTATTTTCAATTCAATAATACAGTTGTTTCTTTTCTTTGAATTTGGTGCTTATCACTTTCAGATTATGTGTTATTACCCATGGTTTTACAAGTTGGCTGAACTTCCTGTACAGATTATGTTTCCCTCTAATCTGTTAGGTCCCAACTATATGCTTACCAATGTGAGTGGACTTTTCTTCATGAAAATTCAGTCAGTGATATTAACATTGCATCTATTCTAGTAACATTTTTAATGTTTTGCTCTGGACAGATAGTTATGTACTTTCAGATTATAACTTTACTTGAGAATGAAAAATATTTTTTTGAAAATGGTAAATAAAATTAGCATCGGTATTAACTAAAGTAAAATTTTAAATGCCTTTTGAATTTAACAATGATTAAGGAGCATAGACAACAAAATTTTATTGTTGCAAAACAATGTGTACTGTAGATTAGAATTCTATTTAACACTATGGAAACCAGTAAAGAGATAAAGTCCAAAATATTTCATATCGCTGTTGCAACATGCATACATTTTGGGACAAGAATTTATCCTCCAGTACACTTGTTTAATATTGACCAAAGAAACTGACGTGTCTCTAGTTCATAAAAGCATTTTGTTTTGATACTCAGAACTTTTGGCAAGAAGCTTTCAGATCAAAGGAATTTTGGTTAAGAGGACCAAAGTTACCAATCCTTTCTCGTATACTTGCTCGAGGGGACGAGAGGTACAACAACGAAACTCTGCTGATTCTTCCTTGTTTCAGAGGTTTTAAAATATCTCTACTAATTTCACTGCATTCAATTTTTCATAATTAATTGATTTCGCAGATGGCTCCCAATTAAACATGACATCTACTTATGGAAGAAATTGTTTGCTTATAATTACGTTAAAAACGCTTGTCTCCTCTGCTTTAGTTTATTATTCATCAAATTATTATATATCCATGACCATTGTAGCTCTGTAACCTATAGAATTCTTTTTGTAAATAGGAACTAGTTGACAGAAAATGATTTTCATCCTTTATGAGGGGAATCAGTTTTGAGGGATTATTATATAGTTTGAGCTTGTTATAAGAATTCTATAACAAAGTTTGAAAATATCAACTACTGCTAGAACTTTCTACTTGGTTGTTGAAACTTGCATAGCTGTTGTAGTTAAGTTACTTTATGATGAAAACATGAATTGAGGAGATTATATTGTCGTTGTACTGTAAAGTTAGTCTAGCCATAGAGCTTTATGAATTTATCAAGTTTGTATAATTCAAGAAGTGGTTGCAGGAGCTTAGTATCCAGTATTCCAGTATAATCTTGTACTCTTATATCATACCATGCATGAGGAGTGCTAGGAACACTCGTTGTCTAACACCCTCCCTAACACTCACTTTCTTACTGGGTGAAGTTTATGTGGGACTCATTTCCAAAGCGTTGGATCCACATTAATATCACCCCATAAGAGAGTGAGTGTTAGAAAGAGAGTGTTCTTAGCATTTCTCTACTATGCATATCCATTCAAAAGCAAAAAGACAATATGAAGGTTCTCCACTTTAGACCGTTGAAAATAAAATCATTTCTTCTTGCTCCTATTATGCTTTTGTCGACATCAAACATGTTGATGCTTCACTTTAATATGGTTTTCAAAGCTTGTAATAAATGGTTTGATTAGTTACTGATCGAGCACATAAAAGTAGAGTACTGGAGTATACATCTTTCAGTTGAATTAGTTCTAGGGAAGATTGAGATCCTTTCATGGACTGTACTGTAATGAGCGAGATGGTAAATTGGTTATTGTATTATTATCAAATCGACTATTCCAATCCCAATGTATGAAATTAGGAAGGAATGGTAACCAATCACAAGATTGATGGATGAATAAATGTATAAGAGGAGAGAACTCTCATAGTAGAGAAAGAAAATAAGTTTCTACACAAATCATCCACACTACATTCTCAATCATCACTCTATTTCTCCCCTTAGATATGAAAATCCTTCATCTCAATACTTGGAATCTATTGCCTGATTCCCTTTCTCGCTCCCTAGATTTGCAGATAGTGCTTAACAAATTGTGGCTCCTGCATAACCAATTTTGATCCTTCTAGAATGCCTTGCTGTCCATTTTCTTCTAGAATGCCTTTCCGTCCTCTTGTATGACATTTCCGTCCTCTTGTATGACATGGCCGATTCCTTACATGTACATTCGGTGCTTGTGCAGGGGAGAATCCTTTTGTAACTGAGGGGTAGCTTTGGCTACCCCAAATTTTTTATTTATATTGAATAACTAGGTATATTAATGTTGTTAGCAACCCCAATAATATATTTTTAGCTACCTCGAACAAATTTATTTGCGAAAACTTAGCATAAATTAAAATGTTAAAAAAATAATTACTTGATTAATAGACTTATTTGTCTTATTTTGACATTTCAGTTTGTACAACAACCATAGTGAAAACATTTTTTGCAACAAAAATTATCAATAGTCAAATAAAATAAACGAAAATTTAACACAAATAGCTTATTTGTTGATGTTGCAAAATAAATTGTTAGTCTATTTAGCAAATTTTCAATTATGAATGTATTTGTCTACTTTTTTTTTTTTTTGAGAGAATGTATTTGTCTACTTGAAGCCTAAATTTATAGAGATTAAACATATTTAACCCTTAAATTTAACATATAAATTTTTTAAAAAGATAATTTTTCTTTGGCTAAAAAAAATTCTGTATTTGGCCCCCTTGTAAAAATTTCTCTAGCTTCGCCGTTGTGCCTGTGGCCCTAAAGTTGTTCAATCAAAGAAAAAACCTGGACACTGGAATGATAGGACATTGAGAGCAGTTCTTTGTTTATTTGGTTCTATTAATGACTAAATAACAAGATATTCAATCACTATCTGTGGACTGATAAGATATTCAATCATTATGTGTGGTCTGATTGATTCACATTCATATGTCAAGATGGTAACTGAATTGACTTGGTGTATATTTGAATAAGTTTTTGACAAACTTAGTGTAATGATGTCTGAGTTTGAAGTGAAATGTTCACTTTTCGGTTTATACTGGATCGTACATGTACACATCAAGTTTCGACAGGGTCGTTTTGACTAACTAAGTACTGCCACTTCTGGCTTTTTCTTAAACGGAGAATTTATGGATTTGCTGCTTGTTTGATTGCTGGTCTGGCTTGCAGGTTACTGTCTATGACTGTTTTTGCCAAACCCATCAAATTTGCAGCATTGACCTTAGTCAACCTGTTAGCAGTTGGAAGTACAACTTTCTTGGATCAGCGCAACAAATGGAAATGATGTTTCATCCTGTTCGTGATTTTGCAACAGCCATCTACCACGGATGAGTGGTTATGGCACTTATTCGTGCTCTCTGGATTCATACCAAGGTGTTGACGTTAATTGCAATCATAATTGAGACCGGCACCCTTATTTGGTACAGCCTGAGTTATATATCCCTTTTGCTCGATGAATGGTTTCTGAGTTGATGATTTGATTGTGTGATACAGAGTTCTAAACCAAGAAGAAAGAAAAAAAAGTGTCCCATGTGGTTGCTCGGTGTTTGTATTTTCTGGACTGTGGTAAAGTTGGTATTGCTGAATTTGATTATAAAGTTCAGATATATGCATTTTTTAGGGTGACCGATGACAATGAAGCTTCTTGTTGGCCTTTGTTTGGAATTCATCCTCCATGCCACTTTTCTTTTCCGTTCACTTAAAAGTCATCACCCATGCTACTTGACCGTGTTCTAGTTTCAACTGTTGGTTCATTTTTTATCAATCAAACCTTTTGACATTCACTAACTTGCTTCTATCTCGAGTGTTTGTACTCTTGATGGTTTCACTTAATTGCCTTCATTGGCTTTGTTGCCGTAATGGGCTTTGATTTTTGCAGATGCATGTCAGGTTTCCCTCATTGTATTTTCTCTCTATTTGATGTTCATTTGTCGTGAACATTCTAAGCTAAAAATGTTGTAAACACTTTCTAGCTTGCGGGGGGATGATTGAAGATATAGATTATTTACAAGTTAGTGTTAGTTAGAGATAGTAGTAGTTGGTGCTTAGTGATGGCTATATATAAATGTAATTATCTCAAATTAGATCGAAGTAACCTTTCTCATCTGTAATACTCTACATTGATCAATACAAATAGTTTTAATTTTTTTTCTCATTTCTTCCATGGATGTCATGTTTCATAACACTAACAAATATGTCAAATTTGGACTTAAATATTAGCTTTAATTGTTTTGAACAAGTACTTCACGAAAATAAGCTTTCATTATGACTGATTGTTTGTTCAAAAACATGTACATGTTGCTGTTTACGGTAGTAAATGGTTAAGATTTGAGTGGGAAACAGATATTATGATGATAGTTTAATAAGCTATCTATTATTTTATGTGTATTTAAGAAAAGAACGATTACCATTATAGCTATGTATGTCATCAGATAATTGCCAATCCAAAATAAATATCACCGATGTATAATTATACGTTGTATAATTTTAACACAACTATGATGTTCAAGACGGATTCCTTACAAAATTTTAAAACTGACTAATACTTAATTCTGGTCTTCACCCTAATCCACTACGAAGACGTCATAATTGGTGTACTCTGAACCACCTCCAGAGTATACAACTTATGACGTGTTAATAGTAGTATACAATTTATGACGTGTTAATAGTAGCTTTGGGTGAATTAATCAATTAATAGTAGCTCTCTTTGGTGGCTAAAAGCTAACAATGTTGTATTTGTTTTTGGTTTTCATTTGTGGTGGTCAAGTCCTTTGGCTTGTCTGTGACTTACCTATCTTTGATTAACACTATTCTTTTGTAATTATTTGGGAGCTCCTTCGCACTACTTGTGTTTGGGTGAGCTCCCTCCTTGTTAATATATAAGTTGCATTTTTGATTGTGCAAAAAAAAAAATATGAGTAAAAATTGAACATTTGTTTTAAAAATGTTAAAAGTTAGACTGTAATAATAATTCCAGCCAAATTTAGCAAATACCACACTTTATAACAAATGCAAATATCAGAGTTACTAATGTGGTGATCATTACAGTTTTAAATTGTTTCTTCAACATGTAAATGTTGCTATTTACGGTGGTAAATTGGTTAAGATTTGGTTGGAGAAAAATAATATTAAGATGAGATGAGAGTTTCATAACCTATCTATTTGTTTGTGTGTATTTTAAACTATGATTACGATTATAGTTATGTACGTCAGCAGATAATTGGCAACAAAAGAAAAAACATGTCACCATCTATAATTTTAACACGACTATGATATTCAAAATGAATTTCATAAAATTTTTCACCAACCAATACTTAATTTTGTCTTCAAACCCACTATGAAAACGTCGTAAATAGTTTACTCTGAACCATCGTCCGAGTACGCAACTTATGAAGTGTTCATTGTGAGTTTCAATAAACTATTCAAGTAATATGATTAAAAATTAAACATATGTTTTTTAAGGAAAATTAAACATATGTTTTGAAAATGTTAAAAATTAGGACATAGTGATAATAATTCCAGCCATATTTAGCAAATACCACGATTTATATAACAAGTGCAAAGATTATAGAGTTACAAATGTGTTGATCATTAAAAGTTGAAAGTTTGAAGGAAAAAAAAGAAGGATATATGCTTAAAAGAAATTCCATAAACTCTAAAATTTAAATGAAAAATGACAAAAGAAATAAATAAATAAACAAGAATGGTCTGTATAATGAAAAGGAAAATTCTCATTTGATACTGTCTTGGCTTGAACTTCTTGAAAACATGGCCGCATGCAAAGCCAGCCACAGCTTTCATGGTTTATGGTTTGGTGTAGGTTGATCGTGATTTTGGGATGGTGGAGATGAAAATGGTTTTGTAAAAGTGGTGATGATGAAGGTTGGAATGAGAAGGGCACTGTTGCTTATGGTTTGATGAAAATGAGGCGAAGTGGGAGGTCATATGGTGTTTGGTTAGGAAGAGATGGTGAGTGAGTGTGTGTTCGTGGGTGAAAGGGGATGGTGGTGAACTAAATGGTATGGTATCTCTAGAAGAAGAAAAAAGAACTCTCATCTCTAACAATAAACAAACAAGCAAATGAAAGGAATAGGTAAAATCTAACAGCACAAAATAAAAAATTGTGATGAAATTATGATGTTGACATTTCAATGTTGTTTAACTGGCCTTTGACTCTTAAATTATGATACTTTCATCTAAGTAGGTTTTTTTTTAATAATTAAATAAATGATACATGTTTTAATTTAATTTCTATGAAATTCACAATTTTTAAGTTTAATCCTAACAAAGTTTTGCCTAATTTTTATTGTCAAAGAGACAAGTTTATTGCAGGGAAATGAAAGATATATTGATTTCCCTGGCCTTTGAACAAAATTTGGTTGTTTGAAATTAAGGTTAAATATATTTTTAGTCCTTACAAAATCACGACCTCTTAAGTTTAGTCCTTGTTTAATTTTAAAGGTAATTCTAGTTCTTCATAATATTTTAGTTTGTTAGAATAGTTCTTATTTTAAAAACTTTTGATAAAGAATTGATATTTTCAGTCCTCAAAATAGTTTCTATAAAAACAAATATAGACCAAAAGTGAAATATTTTTTTATGGCTAAACTTGAAAGTTCACGACTTTGTAGGGACTAAAGTGTATTTAAAACTTGAAATTATTATAGATGTGTTTGTTTCATATTTTATTAAGAGAAAAAACTATTTTTTAGAACAAAAAAAATTACATTTTTCATTTTAATAGTGTTTGTTTAAGATTTTTTTTTTAAAAAAACCAATTTGTTGAAAAAAAAAGTCACTTTTAACCTTAAAATGAAAATTTGATCCTAATAGCTTTTCAAAAATTAATTTTTTTTTAAAAAATAAAGACCTTTTCATTTTTCTAAGTGAATGAACAATTAATTTAGAGATTTCCATTACATATTTTGAAAATATAATTTAACTAGGGTTTGCCTAATAAAGGCCTTTTCTCTTTCACACTCCGCATTCTCACTTCTGATTCCCGTAAAGCACCGACGTTTTTTATCCAAGCCCCGATATCATCTTTCCTCATAGAACCAATCAGTCACCTTGTTTTCTACAACTATCGTATATTCTGTTACTAAACTTTATATAATCTCTTAACATAACCAACCGCTTCAAGTTTTGCTTTGTTTGTTTTTCCTTTTTTATCCTCAATTTTCTTTGATTTGAGATTCATTTTCTTTGATTTAATTTTTCAAAATGAAAAACTAAATCAAAGAAAATGAATCTCAAGAGAAAAGAAACAAAGGAAAATAGAGGGAAAATGAACGAAAAAAAACTTGAAGCGGTGAAAGAATGTAGGCTAAAATATGGTTTTGGTCCCTGCAAATATGCTCCGTTTTGGTTTTAGTTCCTGTAAATTGTTTTTGTTGTTTTTAGTCCCTGCAAAATATTTTGTTTTTGAAAATAGTCCCTCCAGGGACTATTTTCAAAAGTAAAATATTTTGCAGGGACCTTTTTAAAAATCAAAAGATTTTGCAGGGACTACTTTTCTAATAAATGGGTTCAGTCATCGTGTGCTACGTGTGCAAATCATCACTAAAGTGGGGACAGGGACCAAAACCAAAACGAGATATATTTGTAGGGGCGAAAAACAACAAAAAAAAATTACAAGGACTAAAACCAAAACGAGACATATTTGCAGGGACCAAAACCATATTTTAGTCAAGAATGTATAAAGCTCAGACACACAACTAATGATACTTTTGCAATACACCGTGAAAGGGGGCACTGCAAGGAAAAACGATGGATGTGCAGAGTCAAAATGATGGCGGTCCTACAAAATCACAATCGAGAAAGCTAGAGAGAGAGTGCCATCTTGAAAATCTCAAACCATAAGAAAAAGTATCATTTTCAAAATATATAGAGTAAATCTAGAAATTGTTATTCACTCACTTAAAAAATAAAAAGTTCAATTGGTAATTGGAACATTATATGCAGGTTTCAAACTCATAATTCTCCATACTAAAAAGTGTGTGAATTACAACTACACTACTTGAAAAAAAAAAATTGTTTTGAAAAAAATCCAAAACAAACACACCTATGTTTTGTTCATTAAAAGTTGGAAGTAGGAAAAAAAATTATTCTGAATTTTTTTTTACTTTCCATAAAGTCTAAAATTTAAATGAAAAACGACAAAAAGAGTAAGAAATAGATGAAATAGAAACTAGAATGCTCATACTAATTGAATAATAATGAAAAAGCTTTTTATCCCCACTTTATCGCATTAACTTAAATTCTCAGCTAAAAATTAATTAAAAAAGAAATACCCCCTTCATCACAAAATAAAAGCAGATCTTTGATCTTAAATATCTTTAAAAATTCTTCAAAAAATATCTTTAAAAATGTATTAACAAAGATTATACAAATTTGCTATTTCGAAAATATACAGAGATAAATTCAACAATATCTTATATGCTACCATTTGTCTTTATATAATAGTAAAAAAGTTTGTCAAAGTATTTTATGTGAATAATGCACATAGTCAAACTAGGTCATTTATTTTGAGATAGAGAGAATAACAAAAGATTAAAATATTATGGATGTTGTGATTGAATATAGTGTTTATAAAAGTGGTGGTGAGGTTCTAATGAGAAGGGGTAAGTGGAGAGTGTTGTTTATCGTTTCATTCTGGTTGTTTTAGAGGAGATGGTGAGTGACCGAGTGTGTGTGGGTGAAAGTGGTGTTTAAATAAGACCATGAAGAAGGGTTGTGCTTTGATTGATTGGGTTGGTTAACACAATTTCAGGTTTTTTTTTTTTTTTTTTTTTTTTTTTTATAAAAAAAAAAAAAAAAAAATTTTTTAATTTTTTTTA
>Ga0315915_1000357_pt1 | contig 44381 bp, 31 predicted proteins | sample MpolbnodulesMG_FD_207738 | JGI IMG/M metagenome (GOLD analysis project Ga0315915, IMG submission 207738) | Medicago polymorpha root nodule microbial communities from Los Angeles, California, United States - branched nodules | ecosystem: Host-associated > Plants > Roots > Nodule | place: USA... | reverse complement strand
TCCTCAAAAAAAAAATGTTCTAGTGTCTAATAAAAAACACTACTAATACCCAACAATGATGAAACCTCTCATAACTTAAACTATTCTTTTTTTAAGAAGTCTTTTTATCAATTGATTTGGTTTATTCTGTTTGATTATTTTTTAAGAAGTCTTTTTATTAATTGATTTGGTTTATTCTGTTTGATTATTATAAGAAATAATTGTAACTTTATACATGAGAAGAAGAAAAAAACATCTGATTTTGCAATCAAGATAAACTAGCTATGCCACTGCATGCTATTCAATTCGCATGGCTTTAAAAGGTGGCAGACACACACGCACACAAACCTGTACGTGTGTGTTGTTTTATGAATTAAGACGAGACATGCAAATATTTCATATAAATGCACTCAAGTTTGATGGATAGCCTATTTTGGTTATATAAATGCTTATATATATTGTCATAAAAAAAATAAAAATAATAAGACGACTTTTATTCATGAGCTCTATTACGTGCATGAACAGAACTCTTCAAGGTTTTTTTTTATTACATTCCAATTCAAAAAGAAAATAATCTTGTAAGGATTTAAAGGCAGAAACTTGTCACTCACAAACTCAACCATTGTGTAGATAGATTATTGTAACTGATTCTATGTGTACTATCTATATACAACCACAAAAACGCACCCTTTTTCATTTCTATGTATCAAACAAAGCAAAATATTAAGATATATGTGAAACAAAATTTTGAAAGTGGTGCTGCCATGGTGTCCTCTAGGTTGTGAAGAATCAATTTTCTCGCTATTGTATTCTAAATGCTATGCTTCCATGTTGTGCCTCTTTGTGGATTTGATATTGAAAAGTAAATGCGTTGTTACAATACATCTCTGGATTAAAAAATCTTATCATGAATTATAGTAACTCTTGGTGAAGAGTGTTTTTTCCCAAACGAAGAGGTCTATGAGCAGTGCAACAATCATTGTATCAAGACATGCGTAATGGAGACTTGTTATCAGCCATTTCTATTCCATTTCCTAAATGATTCTTCTCTAGTGCACAAGATTAAGCGAAGGAAAATACTGTTGATAGATAGGCTTGAAGTGGGTGTGCAATTCGCTTTAAAGTATCTTGAAGGGGATTCATTGTCTTCTCATTTGCATCCAATAATCATAGATTGATGGGGTGAATCGAACCTGAAGTTGAATGTGATATACACACTTTAAAAATTCTTCGTGCAATTGTCATCTTCTTGTTCAGAGTTTTATAGCAGCAGTCCCCAACACAGATCTAACGATGTTTAGGTTCGAATATCAAAATAAGGACATGACTTCTAGCTTCATAAAGTTAGAGAAACTTGATTTTGGCAATTTCATTCGTTGCCAAACGATGTAACTTCTCCTCACAACTTTGAAGGTTGGTGTTGAATACTCTAAGGTCAATGGACAAAGATAACAAGACTGTTGCAGAAACTAGAGAAAGACAAAAGTGGGAAAATGACGAATAAATATGCATGGGACACATTCTCAATACAATGTCATATTCTCTGTTCGATATCTATCAAAGTTAAAATTTTGACAAGGATCTTTCGAAAAAATTAAAGCAAGGTACATAAATTTTTTGTTTCTTATTTTAATGATTATAAGATGGTTGACAGTGGGCCTGTAATAATGGAACAAATGCATGAAATAGAACGAATGTTTATTAATTACAAACAGCATAAATTGCATATGGATGAAACCATATTGTCTCTTCTACCATTGATAAGTTTTCTCCTTTATGGAAAGACTTCAAAAGAAATATGAAACGTTAAAAGGAGGACATTTATTTTGATCAATTGGGAAATCATCCTCGATTAGAAGAAAATTATTGAAAATGGCAAATTCTCATCCAAAAACTTTGGAAACCTTGAACACACTCACTTCAAGTATATATTTTTCTGCTCCAAGATAACTTTCCAATTGATCAAGTCAAACTTTTTATGTTGCATACTTCTTTTGAAGTTTTTCCATGAAAGATGTAGTTTATCAATTATTGAGAAGACAATTATGGTTTCATTCATATGCATTTTATGTTGTTTATAATTATAAGAATTCATTCTATCTCATGCATTTGTTCCATACAACCCTGTTATCAACCATCTAACAATTATTAAAATGAGTAACCAAGAAATTTCTTACTTGTTGCATCTTCTGGCATGTACCTTGCTTCAAGTTTGTCCCAAAGATCTTCAACATACTTTTTATTCTGATAGATATTGAAAAAAGAATCTGACACCCCGTTGAGAATGTGTCATATGTATATGTAATCGTTATTTTCTCACTTATTCCTTTCTCTAGTTTCTGCAACAATCTTGTTATCTTTATCCACTGGCTTCGGAGTATTCAACACATACACAACCTTCAAAGTTGAGGAGAAATTGCACCTTTTGCCAACGAATGAAATTGTCACCGTCAAATTTTTCCAACTTAATAAAGTTAGAAATCATTTTATTCAATAAAACAACCATTGTACACAAATAAATCGATAAACGAACCTAATAATTTTCAAATCTATGTTGGAGAATGCTGCAAAAAAACTTGACCAAATAGAAGATGATAATGACACTTACTCTACTCTCCATGCACTAGCAAATAAAATAATGGTTTAGTGAATGCTGTAGAAAAGTCAAATGATATTATTGGTCATTATTAGAATATATTATGTCATTATTAGTCATGATAAGACATTATTTGTCATTATGTTTATTGTAATTCCTTTTTATATATAAACAGTCTTGGACTGCAGAAATAAAATAAGAAAGAATCATTCCTCTAATCTCTCATATGATTTCTTATATGTTTTTCAATAAATGCAAATGGTGAAAAATGCCTGAGAACAAGCCTCAATTATGTGTGTCTGGATGTAGTGGTTGTTGCATTAATTATAGAGCAAGAGACAATTCATTTGGGGAAAAATACAATCTTAACCAAGAGTCGCAATCATTCATGATCAGATTTTTTAATCAAGAGATGTGTTTATTCATTCGTTTACTGTCATGTAATAAACATGTAGTAAGAACACACTTTTACATTTCAATATCAAATCCATACAGAAGATGCAATATTTGGAACCCAAAAAATTTGAAAACATTGATTTTGCACAAGCTAGAGGGAGCCTAGCGCCCTGGCAAACAGTAATCAGGTGCCCACTGCTCAGCTGTTCTCACATCAATTTTACGTCGTACACTGAATTTTGGGTCATCCAATGTGTATCACATGATTTTTATTAATTTGAAAATCCCTCGCATCATCATCAACAATTATAATAGGTTTTGGTTATCTAAAGGATAAAAATTAATAGAGAAATCTTAATAAAAACACGGATAAATTTGAAATAGGAGGATTATATGACCTGCATTCAAAACCTACTAATGTAAATAATTTCTTCAAACTTTCATATGATCGTGTCATGTGAAATTTTGTTTACCTCTGTCTGAAAATATATCAATAAATACCAATAGGGTCACATTTAATTCCTAAGAAAAGGAAACTAGACCCAAATTTCACATGACAGTCGGGTGAAATTTTAACATGAGTATTTTCCTAAGAAACACAGTTGTTTAATAGTGATACTAACCTATTGAATTAATTTCTTAAATTCATATTTTACCATTTGAATGAATAACAATTTTCTGACAACACCCTATCTGCATCTTTGTCATCCTAAAAGTATCACATCCTGAAAGAAATAAACTGAAAATCAAAAACAAGTTCATAATGCTATTTTGTAGCTCATCTAAAACATAAATTATAGCAAAAGCTCCACCAAACAATTTTCATCTGTGAGGAATGAAACCATGAATCATGCTAGTTGTTGACATTGTAAAAGTGTCTACGAAAATAACCAATCACATTAACAAGTAGTGACCTTTCGTTTTTTATTTTTCTTCTTTTCTTTCTTCTTCTTTCTCTTCTTCTGGCATTCCTTTACCGCAGGGAGATCATTTTGTTCCTCTTCACTTGCATCTGAGTCGCCAAAGGATTCTACATGCCGGACATTTCTTTTCGAATTAGAAGTACCACCTAAAATTGAAGAGAATCACAAAGGAAACACTTAATGACTATCCTACAAATTCAATTGAAGAGAGACATAAAATATTAGCTTAATGGCTATAATACAAATTAGATTAATGTTTTGGTTATAGAAATAAAAAAAAATATCCATATCTGACAGGAAAGCTTATGTCTAACATTTTTTTTTAAACGGCTAAATTTTATTAATAATGCAACCGAGCTCAAGACGAGTAATAATGCAACCGAGCTCAAGACGAGCAAGGGGCGCAAGAACCGAACAAATACAAGGATAACAAAACACAAAAACACCTACAACGATCAACAGCAAATTACAACAACAACACCAATTGGCACATCAAAGCACCCCTACATCCACCATTAAGCAAACACCAAAGGCTACTGCCCAGACCAAAACCAATGCACCCAATTAAACAGAACTGCTGCCAGCCGAGGAACACAGCCAGACCAGAAAAACAACCCCCAAACGCACACTGCTCAGAAGCAGCAGACTGAAACCAAACAGCAGCAAAGACTCAAAACAACACAGCAGCTAGCAGAGAACTCTAAACTGCACAACCAGACCTGAAACCTCCAGACACAGCAGACAGCAGAACCAAACTGCTTCAGCAGACCAACACACCCCTGCCAAGAGTGCCTGAAGATACAGCACCACCAAACTTACCTATTCAGACAATCATGAGGATTCCAACACCATTCATAGAAGAGGCAAGGAGGCGATTTCGATCTACCAAGATGCCACCTCCCTGATATCATCTTAATCCCCTCAAAAATGGCATCAACACTCTTGACCACATCATTAAAAATCTGATCGTTTATAGACTTCCAAAGTACCCAAATTGCCGCGTGCCTATTAACCAATGCCCCTTGTGGATCTTCTTATTCCAAGACTCACCAATCAAACATGGCATTTGAATAAACAAATTTTGTGGGGTAGTCAAGCTGATGCCCAGCCAATTCACCTTGGACAACAGTTCAAACGAGACATTGCGATGCAAAAAAAAAAAATGTAACGATGTTTCCTCTGCGTTGTCACAAAACACACATCTAGTAGGACTCTCCTGATCAAGCACATTACGCTTAGCAAGGTTAACTCTAGAAGGAATGCGATCACAAAGGAGCTTGCAAGAAAAGGCTATCACTTTCAAAGGCCACGGGCTTTTCCACAAAGAGACAAACACACGTTCCTCCGCCTCACCCAATCTAGGGTCTAACAAAACCAAATCCTCCAACAACGAATACATTGATTTTACTGAAAACTTACCTCCATATTGCGGACACCAACCCCAAAATTCCTCTACATCCGACCCTCTCACCCCCTCCAAAACCTCCTTAAGATTATTCAAAAGGAAAAGAGAAAAGAGAGGATGTGTGCATGTTGATTCCCTAATCTAGCTCTAAGATATGGTGTGTGCATGCTGTGTCCCTAATCTGGCTCTAGGATATGGTGTCTGCGTGTGTGGCCATGAATTGCCCTAACAACGGGTTTAAATGGGAGGTAAGAGAGAAGAGGGGATATACATGTAAACTGACTCTAATCTGGTCATGCATGAACGTGTGCATGCGCGCGAGCGCGCAACATATGTACAAGTGTTACCCAAGACACAATATATTATACATTTATCAAAATTCCCTCATTCTAATACTACAAACAAGGAACAACCAAGCAGGCAAGCTCAACCATGAAATCAGAAAAATCACATTGACAACTGTTGTTAACATGTCTTACCCACAATACACTCATAAATCGCCAATTCACTATTCCCAAACATCACATAAACAGTGAGGAGAAAATCATAAAGTTTTTTTCTTATTAAACATGACCAAGAGGATGATAAATATGTGCATCAGATTATCACAAGCCAAGCCAAACCCAATAACAGAAAAACACACATGACACCATGTCGCCGATTCAGCTATTAATCCTTGTTTTCCCATTGACACATTAACTGTAACATATGAAATTTATACCACCACTTCACTACTTCTTCTCTTATTCAAATTTTCATCATATTTCCGGTCATCATCAATGAACTGCAATAATATATTTAGCATATTTTGTGACTTTTTTATATCTACCCTAAACACATTGAATCATATATTATCATATATCTGTATCAGACATACATTGCATCCGATACCCGAAACCCAAATTTTGCGTGTGCACCATAGGTGGGGGGAATCAAAATGCATTTTTTAATTAAACATGGCCAACACAAGGATACAAATATACATCAAATTATCATAAGTCAAGCCAAATCCAGTAATATTTACCACAATAATCTCGAAGAAAATACACACACACACAATTCATCATACAAATAATTGCAGTAACAATCATAAACCGATTACCACATCATCAATTAATAACCAAATAAAATGAACAATAAATGATAATCAAACACACAACAAACAAAAACAGATAGAAATTCAAACCATTACTTGTAGAAACAGTTTGTTTGGCATTTTTAACAGCAATTTCGAGTAGATCAGGGTTAATAGTCGCTAATCCATTAGGTTCCTTCAACTTTCTCTCCAAAAACTTAGCCAAAGCCGCCGCTTTATTCGTCGCAACAGGCCCACCAGGATGAGCCAATCTGCCCCAAAAATCACAAATCCAAATCAGACCCACTAAAATTAAAGGAATTACAAATCAACCCACAAATTCAAAATAAAAAATTTCACCAATTTGTTGGTTGAGTTAGTTATGAAGCGTATAATGGAAAGAGGAAAACCCTTAAGAAGCGTACCTGGGTTTGGATTTGTGGGAGTTGGGAAGAATGGGAAGAGGAGCGAATTTGCTACCACGAAGTGCGCGTCGTTCATCTTCTGTAAGAGTTTCGATCTCTTTCGCCATTTCGAATTTGGGGGAAATTTTCCGTTGTGTGTTTGACTTGGTTTTTTCCTACAGAAAATTTTGACTTCTCTTTTAACTTTTTCAAATTCAACTTGATTTATAGCACTAAAGAAATAGCTAATTTGAATCTACCATCTCTGTCCTTTTCATAAATTCTTCTTCTTTTCTTTTACTGCGAAAAACAAAGAAAAAGGCAAATGTTATTCTTACCCATTTTCTCAAATAATTTCTCCCTATAATTAATAATTATTGATATATTTTTCCACAAATAACTTAAATTTCATAGACAAATTAGTTTGTTATATGCTGACATTGATGTGGGATCAACATGCAATGTAACATGTTTAGTTAATGTGTTGTGTTATAGTATATAACGGAAAAACCTTTTAAGTGTGTGATTTTACCGTGACAATAATTGATTTTAAATAAATTGATTTTAAATAAAAATTAGTTGAATGTAAAATGGTTTATGTTTAGATGTATTTATGGAAAAATGGATTTAACAATAATTTTAAGGCTAAAATCAGTTGTATAAAGCAAAAGCTACAAATTCTAAATTCTAACTTCAAGTAGAAAGTAGAATCAATTCTTCAAACAAATTAATTCTCCTTTAAATCATCTAAATTTGATAAAATCTATTTTGATCCCCAAAATTAAAATCAAATGTATGATAAATAGCATTTTTAGTTTTTTACAATTTCGCGATGTATTTGTCAACTTAAAAATGAGACTATTTTGGTCAATACTTACATTTCAGGATCAATTTGCCTAATCTTTTCCTTGTCTTTTCTTCTACTCCCTGGCTAATACATGTGTTGAAAGCAACACTCCAATAGGTAGCTACAACCGAAATGTGCAGTGATTGCTCATGTAGATGTGAAAACAGACAAGCATTAAAACTAGATTAGACCCCTTGCCTAGGGTGGAAAATGAGTGTTATCTTTGTTGAAGTCGAGGATCAAATTTCTCTACATCGTCTATAATAATAACTAGATAAATGATATTTGTACAATCATTTTGTGATAACTTTCTCTCTCATACTCGCATTATGTTTTTATTTTCTCTATTGTTTTGGTTTCTGTGTCAATATCTATTTTTCTTTGTAAATTTATGGTTGTCATGTCATTAAAGTTGTCACACAAATTGTTGTTCAAATAACACATCTCTAATAACTAATATTAATGTATTAAAAAAAATGTGATATTATATTTATGATATTATTAGTTGGCATGGAAATTCGTGGGATTGAGAGGCAAGGGAAGCACTTAGAAGGTCTTACAATTCCTTTAAATTGAATAACCATTTCTCTCTAATAATTTTAGTAGCATAATTGGTCTTCTCGATCCCGTCTTCTTGAATAAAACTCGATCTCACACCATTTTCTATTTGGAACGGAAAATGAATAGAATCAACTATATTTGCATAAAGGATTGCTATAATGTACAAAAGTTGTATGCACCAAACACACAATCATCCACATGGAATAGTACACATATTGTTCCCTTCGAAAATCTGGGACATATTTAAGTCATGGCAACATGCTTAAAGAACCCGAAACAGATGACACCAGTTTGGTTGAACCGTTAACTTTAGTAGTACCTTATAAAAGTGTAACTAATAAGGTGCAATTTAAGTTAATATTTCATGATAATCAAATGGCAGCAGTAGTGTTGCCAGTAGCATCAATGGCATCAATTCATTCACAGATATGATGACCCATGCCTGTCACCTCAGCAATACATCCAGCATTGTCACTACTGGGTCCACAGGCATCAAATAGCTAACCCAGTAGCAACGGTGCTCAACATCCTCAAGGGCAGGGGCAACAACCATGCATTGCTGCAAAACTAAAATTCGCAACTGCTGATTGCAATTTAAGAAGTTGGAATAATGAAAGACTTGTTTACCAGACCAACACAAGCAAAAAGTATGAATTATACGATGATGATGTATTTCACGGATTATACAGTTCAAGAATACAAGTAAACATCAGCAAAATAAGACCTATCGTTTGCATATAAATCAGATCAAACACACTAGGGCAAGGTTTTGTGATATACATGAATAAATGATGTTTGTATCATAGACCATATATCCAGAACAAACTTCTAGATAATCCATATATCTACCCATGCATTATTGATTATGGCTGATAGTGGCAGTTTTTGAAAGTGGGACAGATTTAACACCTTGTATATTCAGAACCGTCAAATAGGAATTTCGGAAAGCAAAATAAAAGAGAACTACAAGAATTCACAAATCTTGTAAATTTGAGAAATGTTCGATTTCAGTTCAAACTTCTCATGTCATTCCAAGAGAAAATAAATAACAAGTTACACAACTTGAGAGCTTGATAGTAGACTATCAATAATATAACAACTAAATAAAATATAGAAAAGAATGTGTCAAAACAAATCACTGATCAGCTGGAAGGAATCAAAGTTCTTGATTATAAATGAAAAACAATTCATGATTTCTCTTCCTCGTATAACAACTTATTACAACCAAAACCCATTAATAAGTCTCACCTCTAAAACTTTAAGTAGAAAATGAAGAGAGAACAGATTATGCAGCTCTACTTGCTTTCTTCTTTCCCTCTTTCTTTGGCGGACTTGCCACTTTTTCTTTGACCATTCTCGACAAGACATCTGCTTGCTTTGTGTTCCCTTGCTGATTAAGGCTCTTGATCAGCTCGTCACGGCTGCTCCAATCTGTTGCACCTCGTTTCTCCATAATTTTACATAAGATGGAATATGCGTTGAGGGTCTTTCCTGCTGCTAAGAGAGCATCTAAAACCTTATCATAGTTTGAAAAGTCAATGATGATGTCTCTCTCGAGAACAAAATCTAACAATCTGAGAGCAGCAATCCTCTTTTCTTTCTCACAGAGAATGGATAGAAGGTGGTCAAAATCAGGCTCGCATCCACTGTTCATAAGCAAATCAATTCTGCCCAAAGCTTCTTCAACATGACCTCTAATGAAAAGGGCCTCCAATATCTTTGAAACCAAGTCCATATTCTCCTTCACCCCCTTCTCCACCATATTTTTCATTACTCTGCTTGCAGTTTGGACCCTGCCATCTTCAAACAAACTCTCCATAACTGACCTGTAAAGGAACGAATCCGGTTCATGTCCACCTTCAAGCATGTGGTCCAAAGCTGTTTTAGCATCAGCCGGTTCTCCTTTTCTTAAGTAACTCTCGATAAGCAATCTATAAGAATCTGCATCACTAGGAACCTTTCTCCTACTCATGATCGTTGCAATCTCAAGTGCAGATTCAGGGTTTCCTTCTTTTGAGTGTCCACGGATCAAATTATTAAAAGCAACTGAATCCAGAACACCCTTTTTCATCAACTGCCGGAAAAACGTTTCCGCTTTCGCCGTCTTCCCATTGTCACACAGATACTCAATCATTGGGTTATAAGCACTAGCTTCCATTTCATAGGAATTCTCCGGCCTCAACACAATATCCTTCTCAATCAACTTATCCAACAATTTCTCCGCCCTGTCGTACACATTAGCCTTACAGAAATTCTCAATCAACACACCATAATGACCCGCCTCCGTAGGAATACTCAACCTAATCATCGCCTTCAACACATCCACCGCAGCATCCAAGTTCCCACCTTTACACTGACACTCCATCAGCTTCATGAAAACCGAATTATCCTTGGGAGCAATATACCTCTCCACCATCTCCCCCAAAACATTCCCCGCCTCCACCATTTTATCAGCATCACACAACCCCGGCAACAAAGTAGTAAACGTAACAGCATTTGGCTTAATTCCACAATCCTTCATCTCCTCAAAAACCTCAAATGCCCTATCAACCTTCCCCACATCAACAAACCCTTTCAACATAGTAGTATAACTAATCACATTCGGCGTCAAATTCTTCCCTTTCATCTCCACAAACAAACTCTCCGCCTCATCAACTTTCTTAAACCGAAAAAAACCATGAATCAAAGTATTATACGTCACAGCATCAGGCTCAATACCCCTACTTTTCATATCATCATAAAACCTAACAGCAGTATCTAATTTCAAAGACAAAAACATACCCCAAAGCAGAATATTATAAGTATGTCTAGTAGGTTCAATACCTTCCCTCAACATAGCATTATAAACCCGTTTTGCCATCATATACCTTCCTCTCCTCAAAATCACCTTAAACAAAGCATCATAAGCCTTAACACTCTTTTGATCACACTTCTGAAAGATCTTAACAGCTTCCTGAACAATCCCAGCGCGACCATAGCCTTCAATCAAAGCAACAAACATATCTTCATCATAAGGTAACCCCTTTTTAGGTAAATCAAGTAGAATACAACGAGCGTGGTTGAGTTTGTTATAACGGGTTAGGATTTGAAGCATTTTGAGAGTGGTGTTAGTGTCATGAATGAAAAGATTGGATCTTTCGAGCCATCGGTAGAATTTCAAAGCTTGATCGGGGTTTGCGGCGGCGGTGGAGTGAAGGATGTTGTAAACGAGATTTGAATCGAATTTGGAGACGACGGAGCGGATTGAGTGTTGGAGGCGGGTTGTCCAGACGCGGTTTGTGAGCATGCGGGTGATGATGTGTTCTGGGTTTTGGGATTGGGATTGGGTGGTTCGGGTTCGGGATTGTGGGAGGTGAGGCTCGGAGAGAGGTTCGGGAGGGGTGTGGAGAGGGAGGTCGGGTTCGGAGAGAGGTTCGGCGATGGAAGTGGAGGTGGAGAAACGGGAGAGGGAGGTGGAAGGGAAGATTGGGTGGAGAGATGGACGCCATCGGAGAAGCTTGGAGTTGTTGGAAATGAAAGACATGGTTGGAGAAGTGAGATTCTGCAGCTTCGTGGTGAAGATTCGAGGGTTATTAGGGTTTAAGACCCACCCTCTTTGCTTGCTAGTTTTTTTTTTTCTTTAACGGATGTAATATTATTTAATTTAATTTTGGAACAAGGAGTGAGTTGGAGTGAATGCTTACCCTTGATTGAATTCACTTGCAACAACAGTTTTCATTCGAGTACTGGTGTGGCCCTTTTGGTGCGTTGTATGGAAGGAGATGTAAAACATTGTTATGTTGGTATGAGTCGAGAGAAAGTGTCATGATTGGACTGGAAGTTGTTCAACATACTACGGAGAAAGTTAAGATGATTCAAAAGAAGATGAAAGCATCGCAGAGTAGACAGAAGAGTTATCATGATAAGCGAAGGAAGGATATTGAATTTCAAATTTAAGATCATGTATTTTTTAGGGTTAACCCGGTGACTGGTGTTGGACATGCTTTGAAGTCTAGGAAGTTGACACCGCGTTTTATTGGTCTGTATCGGATTATAGAGAGGGTAGGAGAAGTGGCTTATCGGATTGCGTTGTCGAATCTTCATAGTGTGTTTCATGTGTCACAACTTCGGAAATATGTCGACGACATGTCATTGAGGATAATTTGATCTTGGAGACCGTGTCATTGAGGATTGAAGATCGAGAAGTTAAGCGATTTAGAGGAAAGAAATTGCCTTGGTGAAAGTGATTTGGGGAGGACTTACGGGAGAGAGCATAACTTGGGAGTTAAAGGATCGGATGAAAGAGGCATATCCGAAGTTGTTTCTTTCAGGTAATTTTCAAGGACAAAAATTCTTTAAGTGGGGGAGAGTTGTAACAACCTGATTTTTAGTTTATTATTATTATTATTTTAATTATTTAGAATCTATGTGTTTATTTGATGTGTTTGAATTGATGTGTTTGAATTGACGTGAACGAAAATTCTAAGTGGGGGAGAGTTGTAACATCTCGCTTTAATTATTAAGCTCCACCATTTTTATATCTTCCTCCTCCAACCAAGCATTTTTTAATCTAAGTTGCTTCTTTACCGTGATTCTCACCATATTTGTCAACTGCAATAAAATCGATGAATAATCTAATATATTTGCAATAAGGTTGGTCAGTGCAGCCTGCAGACATATATCACACCATGTTTGTGTTGCCATAGGTCGGTCCAGACGCTCTTATGTTCCTCCATTACTATCTCACCATCTTTCCATGTATATTGGTAAATCAACAAGGTTGCAGTCTTGAACAACGTTTTTAAAGTCATGAATTCTCCAAGGTGAACAATATGGTTTCGTTTATCTCCATTCGATTGATGTCATTAAAATCCCCATTATGTACCATGTGAGACTGATGTCTTGCGCTAGAGTTTGCAATACATCCCAAGCATCCCTCCTACTCTCTATTTCTAGAAAATCATAAAAACTAGTAAATCATCAATGATGTTGTTGTTGTTTCGTTACTTCCATGCTGATGAAATTTATAGCGTAATTTATCAAGTTGCATTGAAAAGGTTGCCTCCACAGGCAATCAAGTCCACCGCTTCAACCAACACGATCAACTGCAAAGGCTCCACCAAAACCAAGGTGAGCTCATATTTCATTTACTTTATTCGCATGGACACGTGTCCCACTAAAAAATATTATAGTCGGTCTAGAATATCGAACAAGATCACGTAAAATCGAAACTACACCCAAGTTGTCCAAAACTCAGGCTCCGACACTGTTCCAAACAAACTTGACCGTTAGATTTATCGATAAAAAAATAGCATCATGAACATTCACTACGGTTTTTTATAGATATTTGGCAATTGTACCAAATTCAATCGAAGTAATAAATAATTCGTATCCATGGGGACTGTTGTTAACTTCTACTTAACAATTTCATTATCAAAAGGATGTATTAAATTCAAGGGTGCCATATGCAGTCGAGTTGATTGTTGTAACATAAATTGAATAAAAACAATAAAAATTGGTTTTAGAAATTTATGAGAAAATTATGATTCAGACCTTTGAGTCCTCTAATGTTCCTTTACAGCAACTTGCACTCCCGATTCAAGCAATGTTCATCTAATTTAACGACAGATTAACACGATAATTCTACTAAATCTCTTGACCTAGAATTCTATCCGCAAGTGACAATCCCTTAATCTCTTAAGTGAATTTGGGACTATTGGAGGTTTTAACAGATCGTTGATCTATTAGTCATAACCTAATAATGGTCTATCTCTAGCTTGATTACTTAGATTAAACCTATTACCTAGATCAGAGTCAAAAGTCAAGGCTAATGGTCATTCGAATTCTAAAATCAATTTGCATATTCATAAAGCTGGTGTTAGTAGTCAATAATAAACATACAAACAACATTAAACACAAAGTAATATGAATTAAACTAGACTTTCATTGATATTCAAGGGAGTTCATACAAATCAGGTTTCCATAAAGTTACATCAGATTCATCTAGGTCTAAACCACGAGGAGATTAGTTAGTCATAGCTAAAGTACAGGATAACTAATGTGAAAAGTAAGATTCATACATGAGATGGATGACTGACTATGAGTTTTGATGGTTTCCCACCAGATCTGCAAAGCTTCGGCTCCAAAATATGTCTTAGGTCTCTAAAATCGTGAACCTTTCTTCTGAAAATTCATGTTCCTTAAATAGACACAGCCAAAATCGACCACCGAAATACAGAAATCGGCGGCCGAAATCCTCAAAACAACCCATTATGATGCACGCTCCTGATGAAATTGGCGCCCAATTTTTGTTGAACCAACATGGTAAGCCTCAAATATCAGTGCCCGAAGATGTAAAAACGGCGCCCAATTTGTGTTCTTGTGGTATTCCAATTTTCTGCTCTTTTTTGGCTTTCAGCTCCTTGAATTACAATGAATTTAAGACAAAAAAAACATAAAAGTGTCTAAGAAAAGAGAGATGACAGAGTGTCATCATTGCCATTGTGTTTCAAAAATTGAGGGTTCACATGTTTGCTCTCCAAAGCTGCCACGTGGGATGCACCTCCCACCATGCTCTCCCCAGTTCCCCTTTTTCTCCTCAATATTTTCTTTTTAAGGGTTTTTCTCCTCAATATTTAAAGGGTTTTTCTATCATATGCAAATTTGCAATGTTAAGAAGTTCAAAATAGAAATTTTGTATTAGAATTTGTACATTTAGTATTGAATATAAAACTTTTGAATAGATAATTGTTGATTTTCAAGAAAAACTTACTACTATTAGTTGTTTTAACATGTGCAATATTGCACATGTTAGACAAACCCATATTTAAAACCTCGTTATTTCCCACTAGCGGAAAGACGGGCACTCACATGCGCGTTTTATTGCATGTGTACATTATGAATGATATTTTATATGAAATTTTGATTTTGTTTAAAATTATAAGTACAAATATTTGTGACTTTCAAATTGTAACAAACCCAACAAATCATTTAAAAGTAGAATTATTTTGTCTAACCATACTAATAAATTTTGTACAATGACAACAATAATTATAAATAAATTATGTGCAATGAGAACAATAATTTAACAAATATAGCATTTTTGGAATTTATGTAGTGATGATATTTTCAAAGAATGTTGTGGTTGGTTAGGGACTGAACAATTTCCCCATGATTTAAATATTACTAATATTGCACTCATCCCAAAAGGTTATATACAGGTTAGCATGATAGATTGGCGGCCTATCGCACTATGTGATGTGTTATAAAAAATCATCTCAAAAGTGCTAGCAAACCGATTGAAAAAGGTGTTGCCTCAATGCATTTCTGGTAACCAATCCGCATTTGTCCCGGGACACTCTATTCTAGATAATGTTATGGTTGCAATTGAGGTATTACATTTTATGAAAGCCAAGACGCGAGGAGACGATAGGTATGTTGCTCTAAAACTTGATATTAGCAAAGCATATGACCGTATGGATTGGAATTACATGAGGGCTGTTTTGCATAAAATGGGGTTTCATACTCACTAGATTAACTGGATGTGTTTGTGTGTTGAATCAGTGGATTATTCTGTGCTTGTTAATGGTACACAGGTTGGTCCAATTATTCCAGGGTGTGGTCTCCGTCAAGGGGACCCTCTTTCTCCGTACTTGTTTATTATTTGTGTCGAAGGTTTATCTTCACTTATCAGAGATGCTGAGACAAGAGATGTTCTCATAGGTACAAAGATTTGTCGTCAAGCACCGTCTTTTTCTCACCTTTTGTTCGCTGATGATTGTTTTCTTTTTTTCAAAGCCACTAAAGACCAAGTACATGTTATGAAAAATATTCTTTCCACTTATCAGTTAGCTTCTGGCCAAGCGATTAGTTTACCTCAATCTGAAATATATTGCAGGCGCAATGTTCCTGATGAACTTAAAACTAACATTACAAATATCCTAGGCGTTCAGGTTGTTTTGGGCACATGTAAATAGTTGGGCCTACCTACTATGATAGGGTGAAATCGAAATGCTACATTCGCTTATATCAAGGATCGAGTGTGGCAAAAAATTAACTCATGGATGGTAAGTGTCTTTCCAAAGCAGGTCGTGAGGTGATGATAAAATCTGTTTTGCAGGCTATTCCATCTTATGTGATGGGTATTTTTCAGCTTCCCATTACTTTACTTGACTCTATCGAAAAGGTGATGAACTCTTTTTGGTGGGGACATGGTAAAATAGTGCAAAGAGGCATTCATTGGTTGAATCGGGAGAAACTTTCAGCACCTAGGATACACGGAGGTATGGGTTTCAAGGACCTCTCTGCTTTTAATTTAACTATGTTGGGTAAGCAAGGATGAAATTTTATCACTGAACCGGACTCGCTCGTTGCCCGTATTTTTAAAGCTCGCTATTTCCCGACTGGCTCTTATCTCATGGCCAATGTTGGGCACAACCCCAACTATGTTTGGTGCAACATCATGCACGCTAGATTTCTTGTGCGTGGGGGTGCTAGATGGCGTATAGGTTCAGGCGTGAACATTTCCATTCTAAACGAACGATGGCTGCCAAATGGAGAGTTTATTAGTAGTGATATTTCAGGTGCTCACTTTGTTCATAATTTTACTGTCAATAGCATGATGAATTGATATGATAAAAGCTGGAATGAACAGGTGGTTCGACAGGTTTTTAGTGCTGATATTGCAAACAAAATACTCCATACATCACTTATTTCTCAGGTTGAAGAGGATAAAATTATATGGAAAGCGGAAAGGCACAGGCGTTACTTTGTCTGAAGTGTTTACAGGTTATGTGTTTCAGAGTTAATTGACTCCTCTTATAACTGGCGTCCGGGGTACTGGTCTGGTATTTGGAATCTTAAGTTCCCACCGAAAGTCAAGAATTTACTTTGGCGTATGTGTCGTGGTTGTTTACCGACACATGTTCGTTTGCTAGGTAAAGGTGTCAATTGTCCGACTAGCTGTGCTAGTTGCGCCTCTAACCACGAAGATTTTGTGCATGTTTTCTTTGACTGTCCATTTTCCATACAGGTTTGGAATATGACATGTCTCTGGAGTTCTGTGCAATATGCAATTTTTGTCACTGACTCAGCTACGGGTGCTATATTTCATTTGTTAGAAAACTTGTCTGTTGAATTAACACAACGGCTGTCATCTGTAATATGGAGTTTATGGAAACACCGCAATCTCATAGTATGGAAATGTAATATTGATGCAGCCTCTTCCTTTCATCAAAATCACATCATGTGGCAACCTCCTGGGGTAGGTAGATACAAATGTAATATTGATGTGGCCTTTTCTTCTCACACCAATCGTACAGGTATTGGCATTTGTGTTCGGGATGCGGAAGGTACGTTTGTTCTGGCTAAGGCTTTTCCTTACCCTTGTACAGTTCCGGTGGATGTGGGTGAAGCCTAGGGCTGCACTCAGCTCTACAATGGTTGAGTGATATGCAGTTTGACAATGTGGATTTCGAAACAGACTCAAAAGTGACAGCAGATGCTTTCCTTTCTAGCATGAATGACTTGTCTGAATCTGGTTGTATTATTTCATCTTGTCGTTCGTTGTTCAGTAATTTATTTTCTAACTCTAGTGTGGAGTTTGTTAGGCGACAAGACAACGCGGTTGCTCATGCTCTTGCAATAGAGGTCACGTCTTTAGCTAGTCCCATCGTTTACTTTGATATACCCAACTGTATTGAATCTCTTATTATTAATGAAATGCTATAAACATATTTCCCTAAAAAAAAATGTAGTATACATTTTTTAATAAGACTAACAATATCGCATCTATTAAAAAAACAATATAATATTCATATAGGAAAATTATTTAAGGGTGTAATTGAAATAATAAAAATGTTAGTTCAAAATCCATATACCCTTTATATACAGGGTTCGTTTCGATTGGCCGATTTTAGAGCTTTTGCAAAACAGTTTATGCAAATAAATAAGCATCAATTTATTATTTAAAAACTTGTTAAGGTACTTTATGAAAAAACAATATAACATTAATATACGAAAATTTGTTTAACGATATGATTTGAATTATAAAAAATTCAACCCAAGATCTCAATCCCCTTCATATAGTAATATTGTAGTAAGATATTTCCTACTTTAATGGAATTTAATTTTTTAATTAAAATTTAAAATAATATTATTAAAGGATAAAATAGTAAATAAAATATTTTAATTAAGGATAAAATAGGTAATGAAAAAAATCAGTCTAAACACTAAACTCATGTATTTTAAGCCTATTTTATTTATATATAGTATAAATATATTATAGAATTGAAGATATATTCGATCTAGTTTGTTACACTTTTTAAAGAATAATGTAAAAAAAAATGGATATATCGTGGATATATAAGCATTTAGTTTGTTACCTTCTTTTTAATATTGGGTCTTGTTAATCGGTGCACCCACACACTAGTTAACAAACTAAAAGTAGAAAAAAAGAAGTTAAGTTTTACATTAAAAATAACATTTTTTCAACTTTCAAAAAGTAGAATACACAATTTTCATTGACAAAAAAAAATACACAATTTTTAAGAGATTTTTTTTTATAATTCCTTAACAAGTGCTCCCGGGGCACTTGTTAACATTTCCCTTTAATATTTGAAGTTACTCCTATCTATTTGTTATATTTGTTAGTTGAGCTAATCTTGGAAGACAAAAGGTCAGAAGTAATTTTGTCTAGAGTAAATTACACTCCCCTCCCCTCTTAAGTTAAAATATACAATTTCCTCATTTGAAAAGTAAAATTTATACTTCCTCCCTTATAAGATGCATGAATTACAACCCTCTCTTAATAATTAAATATGCACTACATTTTAATCTATTTTAACATAAATAAATATTTTTATGATATATACTAATTTTGAACCACCACTTAGGAAAAATAAATTTATTTCTTTGTAATTTAAACGTCAATGATAATTAAATTTAAATATTTTGCTATTAATTTTATAATTTAGAGTTTAAAACTAGTTGTGAATAGGGGCGAAAACTGCTATTAAGCCTATTTTATAACAGGGTTTAAAACAATATGTTATTGAAGTTGTGAATAAAAAATAAAAAATGTAATAAAAAATCGTGAATAAAAAATAACAAAAAAATATGTATTCAAATTTTGATTATATTAAAATAGACCCGCAATTCTATTTTTTTTTCCGAAGCTTGTTAGATTATTATTATTTTGCTAGATTATTAGAAATAAAAAAAATTATCGAGGGAGTAAAGTGTAGATATCAACATAAGAGGGGGGTAAAATTATTAGAAAAAATATGTATTCAAATTTAGATTATATTAAAAATTATTAGAATTTGTTTTGAATAAGTTATTTTGAAAAAAGAGATCCTAATAAGCTGTTTTGCGTGAATAAGTTGTTTTGAAAAAAGAGATCCTAATAAGCTGTTTTGCATAAATAAGTTGTTTCGAATAAGTTGATTTGAAAAAAGAGATCCTAATAAGTTGTTTTGCATAAATAAGTTGTTTTGAATAAGTTGTTTTGAAAAAAGATATCTTAATAAGCTGTTTTGCATAAATAAGCCGTTTTGCATAAATAAGTTGTTTTGAATAAGCTATTTTTTAAAAAGAGATTGTAATAAGTTGTTTCGAATAAGCTGTTTTGCATAAATAAGCTGTTTTGAATAAGTTGTTTCGCATAAATAAGTTGTTTTGAAAAAAGATGTCTTAATAAGCTGTTTTACATAAATAAGCTGTTTTCAATAAGTTGTTTTTAAAAAGAGATCTTAATAAGTTGTTTTGGATAAATAAGTTGTTTTTAAAAAAAAGATCTTAATAAGTTGTTTTGCATAAATAAGTTGTTTTGAATAAGCTGTTTTTTAAAAAGATATCATAATAAGCTATTTTGCATAAATAAGCAGTTTCGAATAAATTGGATTTAAAATAACCAATAAAAAATGATCCATTGGATTTTTAATGGATGGATTGAACCCAATCCATTAAAAATAAATTGTTTGACAGATAGATCAGATGGATTTTATAGTGGATGGACCGGATGAATATGGATTTGATGGATCCAATTGTCACCCTTAGTTGAAATAGATGTCCAGGAGGATCATCTGAAGAGGCTTGAGAGTTGCATGGAACACATTATAGCCAAGACTATTTAGGTTTTCTCAATTAAGATTTTAAGTATTGTCTTGCTGTTTAGAAAGCATTATCTTATTATAGTTAAGTAAGGTTTGCTATGTTTCTGGTGGAGAACCATGCCAACAACAATGTGCTGAAACCTTGATGCATTCACTCTTGTTTCCATTATGATTAACTTAGATTTTATTTAATTAGTTTACAAGTTTCTTTTGAGTCTTCTCCAAGATTTTAATCTGCTGCATAATCAGTTGGTTGATTTCCTTGGCTTGAGCACAGATGAATCAAACCATAGTTCATTCTCCTTACATTTGATTACATATCTTGTTACATTAGATTATATATTAGTTTTTTCTGGAAGATTACTACCATCTGTTAAAACTTGAAATGTCAATTGAATGTTTCCAAGATGAAGGATTGCAAAAAAATTGGCTATAGGAATTTGTAACGAAAACAAAGCATTGGCAATTCGGCATGATGCTTAACTTCTGTACTGTTCTTGGTAGTATTTATTTAAGAGAAATGATATTTGTATAACCATTTTCTAACAACTTTTTGATAACTTTCTCTCTTATATTCACATTATGTTTTTATTTTCTCTCTCTATTGCTTTTGACCAATCATAGAGAAAAAAAACAAAATTGTCCTGAAAATTATAAGAAAGAGATGTATAAATATCACTACTCTTTATTTAAACCTATCTGTATAAAGTGTGATTCATATATTCATTTTTGTACTAATGTTTCTAAACTATGTAACAGTTAGATTTAATAGTAATGTTATATGCAAAAGAATCTTTTTCTTCCCAATTTCTGTTATATTTTTAAGCTATGTTTGCAGGTGGGGCATGTTTAAGCACACTTGACAAATTATGAATTTTTAGAATATCACTATTCAATTGAGCTAGTGAAGAAAATGTGATGCCAAAAGTGAAGTAGCTAAACAGAAATAAATTAATTGTTCCTTATAAAAAAAAAATTAATTGTGTATTGTTGAAACTTGAAAATCTAGTAGTGAGAATGCAAAGAAGGCCCGAGATGAGGGATGGAAAAAAAATTGCACCCACGCAGGTATTCGCGGAAAAAATCTGTCACGGGCAGAGGATGGATATTTTGATGGATATCCGTGAATAAAATAAAAAGATATTTCAATTATCCGTGATTTAATGGATACGGATGCAGATTTGATGGTATCCGCGTCCGCGAATATTTGTGGCCGCTATTAAATTTCAATTATCCGTGATTTAATGGATACAGATGCGGATTTGATGGTATCCGCATCCGCGAATATTTGTGGCCACTATTAAACTAAGTAAATTACATAAATAACCTTACTATGTTTTCAATTTGAGTAACAAAAAACCTTAACACCATACAATATTATTACACGATGCTTCAATTCTCTCTAAAACAAACCAATAATATTACCCTTTATTTATTTATTTTTTTAAATCAAGAGACTTTGTTTTTGTTAGCTTTGATTATTTTTTTTTGTTAGAAATGAAATGTATGGATATTACTACTATGCATGAATATTGCTATTGTGTGTACCGATGTTATTATATTCTGGTAAAAATAAAAAACTTAATGTAATGAACTTTTTTTTGTTAAATTTTAGGTAATTTTTTTTAAAAAAATCATTTTTTTAAATATGTTATCTATAGACATCTGTATATATCCGTGGATACTTCAAAATCCATGGGTTACTTACTTAACTGATATCCGACCGGATATAAAAAAGACATGGATATTATATTCATCCAAAAAAATGGCTACATATGTCATATCATCTGCCTTTCATGGATATTCATTTACATCATGTTAGAGATGTAATGACAATTGACAAGGACTACAAACAACAAAAGTTGAACTCTATTACATTAGAATTAGATCTTGTAATCATGATGTCCTGATGTTGAATGTGCCATATTTTGATGGGCGGGTAAGCATATGCTTGGTTTTTGCCCTTCACCTGTAACAACCGAATTTAGCTGATTTATCTTTTTTGAGAGGAAGCTGATTTATCTATAAAACTAGAAGAAGATTAGGGTCTGTTTGGTGCACATGATAGAGAGATAGGATATGAAAAAACTATCCTATCTTGATCCAATTTTTTGTTTGGTGAACCAGTAGAATAGGATAATTTAAACTTATTTCTAATCGTATCCTACTCATCCATTGTTATTCTTATCCTTAATTTTTGGTGGGTTAGCAACCTGATATCATAAAAACATCACACACGTTTCTTTTGTTCCTCAACACACCTCCTTCAACTCCCACCCTCTCCAATAATTCTATTCTAAAATCTTATTTCAGTTCTTTCTTTCTCCTAATTTTTACCTTAAGAGCTTTTTTTTTTCATTTTTTTATTCTCTTCCCAATCGATTAATTCTATTCCAATCGATTTCCAATTGTTTGATTCTCTTCCAAAATTGCTTCTTATTTTGTGTTTCCAATATTATTTTATTTTTTGTTTCTATTCCAATCAATTTTTTACTTTGTGCTTCCTAATTTCCATTCGATTTGTTTCTATTCCAATCAATTTTTTATTTTGTGCTTCCTTATTTCCATTTGGTTCTATTTTTTTGCGCTTAATTTTTAGTCTTTCCAATCGATCCTACTTTTTGTGCATAATTTTTAGTATTTCTCCTAGTTTTTCAATCGATTTTTTTCAATTAGGGTTAGGGTTTATCCTATCGCTATCATGTATTATTTTATCATGTTCACCAAACACAAGATAGGATAATATATTGTTATCATCTTTCTTATCATGTGTGTACCAAACACATGAGGAGATAGTGTTTATCCTATCACTATCATATCCAATCATTATCTAGCTTTTTATCATATCATGTTTATATCATATTATGCGCACCAAACGTCACATGGTTTGCACTTTGGTATCGGTTCGGATACACATGTATGAAATTATTAATGAATTAGGCACATTAGATATGAATGTATATGTAGTTGGTACGCTATTTTAGTTTTTTTTGTTTACAACGCTATTTAAGTTTATTATGGTACATTTTCATATAAAAATGGTACGCTGTGAATAAAAAAATTTTAGGCAAAGAATTAATAGAATAAATAATGAAAAATGTAATTCATCGTCATATACCGATAGATTTTCTTTGTAACGAAATGTAATTTACATTTAGAAATTAATTCCCTATTTGAAAATATCTTTTAGGGCTAAATGTGTTTTTAGTCTAGAATACGAGCTTTCAAGTTCGATCTCTACAACATTTTAATGGTAGTTTTAGTCCTCCATAATATTGTAGTTTGTATGATAGCCTTTATTCCAAAAACTTTTTTTTTTACAATAAAGGAGTATTTTTAGTCCTCCAAAATAATCCTTATAAAATATAAACAGAAACTAAAAGTGAATAATTTTTCTAAAGACTAAATTTAAAAACTTATAATTTTGTAGAGACTTAAAACATATTTAACCCTACCATTTATTTTTATTATTATAATAAGTACTAATTCATTTGTCAAAAAAGTATTAGTCCACGCACGTGTTATTAAGAAGTTATTAAGAAAAAAGGCAAGTTTTTTTTTTTTTTTTACAATAGAAAGAAAAGGATGCGTGTGTTTTGGGTGAGAATAGGTCAGGTCATCCGCCAGGGGTCTATGACCCGGCCTATTTAAAGCACGGATCAGTCTAACTTGTTTATTAAGAGTATGTTTGACTCAACTTTTAATGGACTTATCATCTCCTTAGAAGGAGAAGTGGAGCCAAACTCCTTACCTAAAATGTGATTTTTTTTTTATAAGAAAATTGTTCTTCTCTCATCAAGATTTGCTCATCCCCATACAAAATGGCTAAAATACTCCTTGTGTGACTTAAGTCAGACATGTGTTAAACGCAATGTGACGTAAGTCACGCTAAAATCAGCGTGAGTTACGTCACGCTACCTGCGTGACTTAAGTAACGCTGGTGTTAAACCCAACGTGACTTAACTCACGTTGATTATGTGTCCACAACCAGAACAGTTGTTTTGACATTTTTACCTAATTTCAATCATTCATTCACACTTCCATACATCCATTCATTTATTTTCATTCATGTTTTCATCATTCATTCAATCATACATACATACATCAATTCATTCATTCATTCAAAATTTAAATACACAAAATAAACCGAAAAGTAACCAAAATGTCATAAAATAACGCAAAGGCCCAAATGTAAACATATTACAACCATATCCGCCAAAGTGTCATAAAAATATCTAAATATATACAAATGACAGAAAAACACAAAAAAAACCTTAATCCTAGTGTGGACTATGACTCCTCCTCCTCCTCCGCGGAACCGGCACCTTCTGCAGAGTGTTATACTTGGACCGGATGCCCTCCATAATACCAGCAACGATAGGATTTGAAAACACATTAGGATGCCCCATTGCAATCTCCACTCTAGCTCTGATGTTGCAGATGATCTGGAATGCGTCGGGAGGCTGTCTGGCCCACTGCTACTCAACAATAGCCTCCTAGTAGGGAGAAATAAGAGTTGTGTAATCGGCAACAGGCGCATGTGCGATCATAATAAAATAGAACCATTTGATGTACCCCACCTCATGCTTCCACACCTCGTCCTCTAGGACCGGATCACCCCTCTCCTGCTGGCTAAGGAGATGGGCACACACAATTCGTGAAGGCCATAACCACATCCGCTGGCGCAGGATCCCTAATCGTCGTAGGAGGTCTATGAATGGTCTGGACATAGTTGTACTGCCTCAGAAGCCGCTCCGGCAAGTGACGGCACATCCTGTCCCTGCCGCCCATGATCCACCCTAAGTAACAACATATGTCCCGAAAAAGCGTCAAGTCTCGCCGAGACTCGTACGGCCTCCAAATCACATTAGTATGCTCCATCAAATCAACTACGCCTCTGTAGTGTTTAGGATCAACATAGCCCCTGTAGGTTTCCATCTACCCACAAGCGGGTCAGCACGCTCGTACTCTAGCTCAAGCTTCCTCGAAACAAACTGCTTGAAGTGCCCATAACCCATCCCTGCAAACACAAAGAGATAAATTTATATCACCACAAGTATCATACAAACAACTATTCATTTATGATCCACTAAAAAAATCAATAATTATCAATATTACTATTTTTCTCCCTATAAAAATACGAGGGAAGAACCAATTCAATCCCTCGTAATTTTTTCTTCGGGCAATTCAATTTTTGACAAAAGATACATTCAAATTAATCCTTTACTTTTTTTATATCGTAGATAAATTTTTAATTTGTTGACAATATGAAAACGTCAATGGTTAATTTGAGTTAATTTTTTTTTGTCGGAGACTAATTTACCTAAGAAAAAAAATTACGTGGGACTAATTTGAGAGTTTACTTAAAAAATAATCGGTAGTTATAATTTATAAATTTAAATAATAAAATATAACATTCTTTAAAATTAAATTGTAATAATTCTGGACAATAAAATTAAATAATTTGATTGAATAAAAAATTAAATAATTACTCATTCAAATTAACATTTTGACCAATACTTATTAAAAAATAGTTTTTTTCCTAAAATTTTTTTTTTGTTTTTCTTAAATAAGTTTCAGAAAATATAATTATTTATTTAATTTTTAAATGAAAAAAAATGATTTTAATTATTTCAATAATAAAATAATAATCACATTCATCAAAATTTAATTGTATAGAAATTAAACTCTTCTAGAAAATATAAATAAATTATCAATTTTTTTCTTTTTCTTTTTAAAAATAAGAGTGAAGACCCCAATTCTCTTTCATAATTTTTTCGTCAGTCAATTTAGTCTTTCACATAAAATATATCTTAATCCTTCTCATATTTATATTTTATACAAATCATTAATTTGTTGATTAAGGTATGTAAGTGAGATTTCCGATATTCAAACTTCGACATTTGTATAATAAACAAATTATTAATTTTCCCTAAAAAAAAACAAATTATTAATTTATTGATTAAGATAAAAGTAAATGAAATGTTCAATATTGGAATTTCAATTTCTGCATATTATTATGTATTGTCTACATCAATTGAGCTATTCTTACACGGAACACTAAATTGAGGACTTTACTCTAAAAATAATCAATTTTTTTTTTAAAGATCTAAAAATAATCAATTTATCCCATAAAATACATATGTGAATGCATGCCCAAATATACTACCTTAGAAATTTTCGGTGCTTTTGCTAAAAAAAATAAAAAAAAAATTGGTGCGAGATTTTCTCTTTTATTTTTTTTCTCATTAATATATATTTTTCTTCATCTCGTTTCTGTTCATCACTATTTTCTTCTTCATTATCGATTCTCCTTCACCGAAACCTTTATCAGGATTTCTCTTACTCAATCAACGCGCACGATTCTTTACCGAAAAAGGGTACGTTTATCTCTTCTGTTTTGTTTTGTTTTGTTTTGTTATGCTTATGGTTTTGTTAAACTAGATTTGGTTAAATCTGAGAATTTAGGGTTTAGTTTGGGGACTAGGGTTTAATGATGTTTATTTTGATTTCATTCCGTAGCAGTTGGAATTTTTAATTTTTTGATTTTTTTTAAATTTTTTATTAGTTAGTTCAATTTTGGAATTTGATTTGAGAATTTAGGATTTAGTTTGGGGTATTAGGGTTTAATGCTATTTACTGCAATTTCATTCAGTTGGAGTTGGAATTTTGATTTTTGTTTATTTTATTTTCATTGTTTAGTTGAATTTTGGAATTTCATTTTTTACATATGAATTTGATTTTTTATTTTCATTGTTGTTGAAATTTAGGAACAATTAGGGTTTGGGGGAAGGAGGGTTTAATGCTGTTTACTGTGATTTTCATTCGGCGGAGTTGAAAATTTTGATATATTTTTTTTATTATTATTTTTTTTATTTTGATTTTTTGGGAATTTTAAGTTTTAACGAATTTTGTGTAAATTTGGTTGCAGATTTTGGTGTTAAGGCTAGCGATTACCGATGAGTGAACGGAAGACTATTGATTTAGAACAAGGATGGGATTTTATGCTGAAGGGAATACAGAAGCTGAAGAATATTCTGGAAGGGTTACCTGAACCTCAGTTCAGCTCTGAGGACTATATGATGCTATACACGTAATTTTCTATGACATGTTTTAGTTTTATATTAATTGGGTTTTGTTTGAGCTCTGAGGATTATTATTTATGCTTGAATTTTATATTGCAGAACTATATATAATATGTGTACTCAGAAGCCTCCAAATGACTATTCCCAACCGCTGTATGATAAGTACAGGGAGGCATTTGAGGAGTACATCTTATCAACTGTGAGTAATGCTGTTATTTTGATATGATATATGATGATAACCTGTCTGAATTTATTTTAAATTATTTTCGTGCGTTATGTAGTCATTTGATCCGTAATGGCGTCCTTTGATCCATGTAGCCGACCCCACTTAGGGGGATAAGGCTTGATTGTTGTTGTTGTTGTTTGTATGTAGTCATCATTACTTTGCAACTTTTCTACTAGGGTCATTATACTAGTTACTACTTGCCACTGTCTACTAGTGAGTATCATACTATCATGTCTATTTCTTACTTTATAGGGCTATTGGCTTAGGTTGAATAGAACAAAATTCAATTGATTTCTGATTGTTTTCAATGTTGCTTGTGATCTATGACATGATATCAGTGTCACATTTTTTTCCTTTTAGGAAAATGTTATCATCAATCATGCAGTTCTTAGAAGCTAAGCTTAATTAGTGTTTCTAGTTTGTATAAGTAGTCCTCCACAAAATAACGTTTTGGAACATTCAACCTCCACGTGAGTTGGTTTGCACGGGATTATTTCTTAATCTGGGTTGGGTTTTTAGTAAAAAAATAATAATTCTATTTTTCCAAACTGAAGCAGCTTGGCTCAGGTTATATAAATAAAACCCAGGTTTTAAAAAGAAAACGAAAGAAAAAAAAATAGAAACATCTTTCCTCGCAACTTCGACGCCACCTCTCACACCCTCCTCTGGCAGCAATTGCGACGCTCCCTCTTCCCTTAGTTTCTCTGTTTCTTGCATGTGGTTCCTCTGTTTTAGTTACTTCATCCTCTGTTTCAGTTCAGTGACTTCAACATATGTATCCTTACTGTGCAAATGGTTTCAACTTAAGAATTATCCTCTGTTTCATATTCTTCATGAACTTATGGTTACAAACTTTTGAATTTATAATTATGAACATAGTTTAATCTTGTTATTCATTGGTTATTGTCTTTCTCTATGATTTTTTATGCACGTGTATATGTGTGTGTGTGTACACATTTTCCTATTAATAGGATATTACGATCCATGCTACGATCCTTGAGTTATGATCTTTTAATCCCCTCCTGATCTTGCGTGGACTCTGACTCACACACAATTTAAACATGATCCAGATCTCTAAATTTTGGAATCAAAATGATCAGCCAAGGCTGTCTTTACTCTAATAGTAACTGAAACTCCGTGGTATCCAAAAGACTCCGACTCTCCTTCCCTATTCTGTCTTAAATCATAAGACTGATTGCATCTTTCTCTTATTTCTCTTTCCCTCTCTAACTAGCTTTAGTTAACTTACTAGTAGTTGGCGTCTTCCAACAAATTGATACTGAAGGCCCTTGAATTTGCTGGAAAGGATCTGGTCTTGGTATTTTAGCTGCTTTTTATAGCATCATTAGTTGATTGGTCTCTCCAGTCTTTATAGCGTCAATAGTTGACTGGTCTCTCTAATCTTTATGTGTAAGATAAATGTGTCTCTTAAAATTTGATTGGTCTGTGTCTCTTAAAGGTAGCCTTTTTTATTACTGCTGAAAAGCAAAATCTGTTCGACTCATATTTCAAATCATTGATAATGATACAGAACATATGCTATAATGAAATGATTTATTTTTCTTGGGGGGTGGGGTGGCGAGAGGTGTCATGTGGCTCATTTAATTTCTAGTGCATTTTGACAGTAATATTTTAGAAATCCGTTTTTTCCTTTGTGATTATTTATCTGTTATTAGTTTTCTGTTCTCAACTTTTCTTTCATAACTGAAAATCACTTTTTGGGCTTCAGGTATTACCTTCTTTGAGAGAGAAGCATGATGAATTTATGTTGCGAGAACTTGTGAGGAGGTGGGCTAACCATAAAATCATGGTTAGATGGCTTTCTCGTTTCTTTCACTATTTGGATCGATACTTTATTGCTCGGAGGTCACTTCCTCCACTTAATGAAGTTGGGCTTACTTGCTTCCGCGATTTGGTAATTTTTTTCAATTCCTTCAGAGTTTTCTATCAGTAGATAATAGTTCTTTCTTGATGTGTCAGTTAAATCCGTTGTGTTTTTTTTTATCAATTCCAGGTTTACAAGGAAGTAAATGGGAAAGTGAGAGATGCCGTGATTTCTCTTGTAAGTTCTTTCTTTCTTTCTTATTATACACGATTTTCAGTGTTTATAAATATAGATTAAATAACCTATCCTTTTTTGTTTAAAGATTGATCAAGAACGTGAAGGAGAGCAGATTGATCGAGCTCTGATAAAAAATGTATTAGATATATTTGTTGAGATTGGAATGGGGCATATGGATCACTATGAAAATGATTTTGAAGTTGCCATGCTCAAAGACACTTCTGCATATTATTCTCGAAAGGCTTCAAACTGGATCCTAGAAGATTCTTGTCCTGATTATATGCTCAAGGTATTATTCCTTCGTGGTTTCTTCATCTCCAATATCATTTGGCTTCTGTTTAATATTGTGTCATTCATTACAGGCGGAGGAGTGCTTGAAACGGGAGAAAGACAGGGTTGCTAATTACCTGCACTCTAGTAGCGAGCCAAAGTTATTAGAGGTTTATTCTTTACTTGCTATTATTCCAGCTAGTTGTGATTCTCTATGATTTAATTTTTCAGTGTCTGACTTTTTCTGCCTTTTTTTCTTTGTGAAATGTTATTTTTTAGAAAGTTCAACATGAGCTTTTATCTGTGTATGCAAACCAACTCCTTGAAAAAGAGCATTCTGGATGCCATGCATTACTTAGAGACGACAAGGTACTATTTAAGCGTAATATGCTCACAAGTTTTTTAAGCATATCATAAGACGTAAACTTATTCTCGCAGCTTCCTTTAAATGCTTAGGTTGAAGACTTGTCAAGGATGTTCAGACTCTTTTCTAAAATACCCAAAGGCTTGGATCCTGTTTCCAGTATATTTAAGCAGGTTGTGCATCAAACCTATATTTATAATTTTCCTCCTATATATGTCGATCAAAATTGGGGTATAGTCTATTTCTCCTTTCATTCCTGATGGTTTGTCTATGTGATGCTTTCTTTCCTATATGCAGCATGTTACCGAAGAAGGTACGACGTTGGTGAAGTTGGCTGAAGATGCAGCAAGTAACAAGAAGGTATGTTTCAATTTTGTAGTTGTCCTTATTTCTGGTTGACGGGTTATTTTTTCTATTGCAATAATCGAGGAAAACTAGCACTGCAATAATCGGCATTGAAGCCCGCCTGTTCAAGTATAGGTTTAAGAAATATGATTGATAATTTTCAACTTAGGTGTATATTATTTTTCTGTTCAGATATGATGTCACAAATTTCTTGAATGTACTCTCTCCGTGTCATATTTAGTGTCATTTGCTTATAAAAAAAAAGTTAAGTGCCATTTGTGGCTATGAACACTTCTTAAGAAAGTGATCGAGTGTACTAATATCTATGATAAAATGAATTTTATTTACTAAAGTACCCTTCTTAACCTTATTAACTAATGCTTCATTGGTATTCTAAAATGTAAATTAGTAGTGTTTAACTTGGAAACTTTGTTTGAGCCTTATTTACCTATCTTAACACTGTAAATTGGTTTTATTGATAAATAACGTGCTACATGACATGATGGACAAACAGTCTGGATTTGTGTATACACATAAATTCAAAAGGTCTTGAGAAAACCCTATAAGGCTATAACTGTTATTACCAAGCAAAATAGCAATAAACATCATAATAGTAATAATCATATAGATATTACTGTATGTTTTTCATACTTGTATAGTATTCTGCTATCATTCAAAGACTTCTATACAATTTTAACTTTAAGGATTCATTTTAGGGAAAATAAAAGGAAATGCATAACTTCGCAAGACTTGTCTTGGTCATAAATAGAAAACCTGAGATCTCATCTTATACAATCCCAGAAGTTACTGGACAAAGACATGTTTTGACTCTTTGAGCCAGTGCTAGACTAGTCTCTCTTCCCCCTTCTTTGGTATTGTCCATTATGTCAAGCTAGCATCATTGAGTTTCTGTTTATAGTAGATCGTACACGTTCCTTATCGGACAAACTTTTCTTTCAAATCTCAGTCTCCTCATTTTGCAAACAATTTACCTGCTCTTCTGTTGGATTTGGTGCTTTACTTTTGAGGCAATTTAAGTTGATTCTAACATTTTATTACTTTTAAATTAAAATGTCTGCAGCCGGAGAAAAGGGACATTGTTGGGTTACAAGAGCAGGTAATGTCTGAATTTTCCAATTTTATAGTTTAACTGCAATTGATATTGATCCATAGTTTAACTGCAATTGATATTGATCCATAGTTTAACTGCAATTGATATTGATCCATTTATGGAAACTGTGACTGGTCTCTTTCTTCAGGTTTTTGTTCGAAAAGTGATTGAGCTGCATGACAAGTACCTGGCATATGTGAACGACTGTTTCCAAAATCATACTCTATTCCATAAGGTTATGATCATTTAATGACTTCAAAAATTTTATGCTGTATTAATTTGTTATCTGAAAGATTTTATCCTATAGGCTCTTAAGGAGGCTTTTGAGATATTTTGCAACAAGGGTGTTGCTGGAAGCTCAAGTGCCGAACTGCTTGCCACTTTTTGCGATAATATTCTCAAGAAAGGCGGAAGTGAAAAATTGAGTGATGAAGCAATTGAAGAAACACTGGAGAAGGTCTGCAGTGCATCTGTCTAGATTTACCATATGCTTCGATAAATTTGATGATTGTGGTTTTGAAATTGAGATTCTTTTTATCTATTTGCAGGTTGTCAAGCTACTTGCCTATATAAGTGACAAAGATTTGTTTGCCGAGTTTTATAGGTAAACAACATAGAAAAGGAAAATATCTGTGATAATCATTGATGTTTGAACGTTTAAAACAGACCCGATTGGAGGAGTGTATGCATAATGGACTTTAGTGGTCTAAGCTTGGGGGGTTCATGGTCCAAAAGATTTAAACCATTTGGACTTCACTCCACCTTGCTTATAAACCTGTTAGTTTTCACTACTAGTTTTTTTTCTTCCATGTATTACTGGAAAGAAGTTGATACTTATTTTTGGGAAAAACTTTAAAGGGCTAAATAAAAATAAAAAGGATACTAAAAGAGATAGTGATGGTATATAGAGAAAATGGAGAGAGAAAGTGAACTGCAATTAATTGGAAATGCAAGTTTTATTTTTGCTATTATAACCATGTTTTTTATAGTTTTTCTTTGAAACGTTTCAACGCAATGCAGACTGTTTGAGTTTTGGAAAGAAAAAAAATCTGGATGTGGAAAATGTCTTTGCTTTTCTATTAATATAAGATCCAGGAATACCAATCCTATCCATCCTCCTTGGCTTTGTCTGTTTTGGGCTTCGGTTACTTGTCATGCCTTACTGTTTTGTTTGTATTTTATGATGCACATGACACTGTTGAAATTTTATGGCACGGTCAATGATACAGTTGCTATCCATCATTGAAGTGAAGTTTTTGTGGCTCTTTTATGTGTATCAAAGTTACCCCTTTTTCCTAATGGAACTCACTTTCATAAGAATAGTCATATCATACGTCTCGCCTGGTTGCTTGCAGGAAAAAGCTTGCTCGAAGGCTTCTTTTTGATAAGAGTGCCAATGATGACCATGAGAGGAGTATTTTAACAAAATTGAAGCAACAATGTGGTGGTCAATTTACTTCAAAGATGGAAGGAATGGTCAGTCTTTTAAGACTTTGTGATGGAGCTGATATTCTATATTCAACTATTTTGTAGAATGATGAAAGAAAATTTCATTGTTTATTTGGGTTCCATCAGGTTACAGATTTGACGCTGGCAAAGGAGAACCAAACAAGCTTTGAGGAATATTTAAAAAATAATCCTAATGTAGACCCTGGAATTGACTTGACAGTTACTGTTCTGACCACTGGTTTCTGGCCTAGTTACAAATCTTTTGACCTCAATCTTCCTGCAGAAATGGTATATTTATATTTTTTTGATATTAACCCAGAAATGTTCGATAGCATCTATCCTAGATTTAGATAAAAAGTATTATAATTAACACTGTTCGCTTTATTTATTGTAGGTTAAGTGTGTAGAAGTTTTCAAGGAGTTCTATCAAACAAAAACTAAGCACAGAAAACTTACTTGGATTTATTCCTTGGGTACCTGCAATATAAGTGGGAAATTTGAACCAAAAACTATGGAACTGATTGTGACTACTTACCAGGTTATATTTTTTATGCATACTCTTGTATTTTTTGTGTTATTGCTTCGTTGTTTAATTTTTGTGATATGTTCAAATTCTTGTATGGATTTATCTTTACTTACCCGGATGTTGTCTTTTGCTTTTTAATAGGCTTCAGCATTGCTTCTTTTCAATTCATCAGATAGACTGAGTTATTCTGAGATAATGGCTCAGTTGAACTTGACCGATGATGATGTTATTAGATTGCTTCACTCCTTATCATGTGCCAAGTACAAGATTCTTAACAAGGAACCAAGCACGAAAGCAATATTACCTACTGATAATTTTGAATTTAATTCAAAATTTACAGACAAAATGAGGAGGATTAAGGTACAGTTGTAAAAATAATAATTGTTTCAATATATTCTGTATTTGCTGAATTATCTTAGTCTCCATGTGGTTTACAGACCCTTGACTGACTCATAATTTGTTGTGCAGATTCCTCTTCCTCCTGTGGATGAGAAGAAAAAAGTAATTGAGGATGTTGACAAAGACAGAAGATATGCTATTGATGCCTCAATTGTGCGTATTATGAAGAGTCGGAAGGTTCTAAATTACCAACAGTTAGTGATGGAGTGCGTTGAGCAGTTAGGCCGCATGTTTAAGGTATATTTAACCCCTTTTATGGCATTGTTTTGTTCAGTTTTTGTTATAATCCTCAATTGTGATATGGATAATGTGTTTGCACAGCCTGATGTCAAGGCAATTAAGAAGCGGATTGAAGATTTGATCTCTCGAGACTACCTGGAAAGAGACAAAGATAATGCAAATTTGTTCAAGTACTTGGCTTGATGTGATCTTGATGACTTCACAACTGAAGTTGTCACTGCAGTTGCTGCAGTTAGCAAAACAAGACAACGATGATACTTAAATCACAGAATATCAGTTACTCTCAATTTCCTTGAGGGAAGGAGCTATAAGTGCTTGTAAATTTTGTCTCCATATCCAGGTATCGGCTGGCTACTGTAAATGTGTGCTCATGTTGGAAAAGGCGTGATCAGTTCTATAATTAAGTAGGCCTAGATGGTACTTTCCTTTTTGGTTTTTTATCGCCTGCATTCCCATCTGATGACTTAATTGATGTCTGTCCATTAATTATTTCTCCCACCTCATTGGAAATAGGAATTGCGTTACTTTAGTTTAAGTGGAGTTTTATTTTGATTGTGATCTTAAAAACCATAAAATGAATGGGTATGCCATTTGAATCGAAAACTCACTTCTATGGTGCTTTGTGTTGTTTGTCTATAATTATCATCTTCCAAAGCTGATATTTTCTTCGTTGCTTTTCTTGCGATACATCTACTGCATTGTCATATGTCAAGTCCAAACTACTTGAGAAGCCATAAATTAGAAATAGCAAGGAACCGTAGGAAACATAGGTGGATAAAGTAAATTATGTGGTTAACCAATTAATTGGGTGAATACAAGTTTGATGTATAGGTGGAAGTCGAACAATTCTTGTTTAGACTTTATTTGTCAAGTATTAATAATCCTCATCTTTGTGTTTCGACGTTGTTAGCAATCACAATTTGCGATCTACTCACAGGGAACTCAAGAATATGCAACTAAAAACGTGAAATTTATGGATGTACTTTTTAAAGCATTTGAAAATTCACTTGAGTACATACTGGTAAAAATACACATCTTTTAGCCTGATCTTTCAAGGAACTCTATTTTTGCAACTGCACAAATACCATATTTTCATATGTATGGTTACTAGTGTTTAGAAACTTCAGTTTCAAATGTATATTCTTGACAGTATGTCTGAAAACTTTAGTGTATCAGCGAAAAGAATTTCCTCATGACACCGGCACGTATACTAATATTTGTCATTCATTATAATAATCCTGAAATACGAAAAGAATTTGCTTTTCTGTAATCAAATTATTCCTTGTTGAATAACAACGAGAGAAATTGGGGATGATATGTAGAAGAGTGGAGAGATATGAGAGATTAATTTAATAATAGGTAATGCGCTATTTTTTTTTTATGTATTAGATATATAATGTAGGTGTAAACATGTCGGTATTTAACATCAATCAACATAGTGAAGTTTCTATAGAATTGAGTTAAATTGGATCAGGTCGGACTAGACCATGGTTGGTTCAATTGATTTTTTTTAAAAATATTTCTACTGTGTATTAGCCATTTAATTGAGTCAATTAAACCATGGCTGGAAACTCTTGCTCTTTTCGGAAGAAGATATCGAAAATGACCAATTGTTTTTAATTTTTATGATGAAAGTGAGGATGACTAGAAAGAAAGTTGGTTCAATTTCAATTTTGATGTGAATTTAACGAACTTGTACAAATAACAAATCGCTGCCAAGTTGTAGTTAATAAAGCAAAATAAATGGTTGCATCACTTACCTAACTTAACAAGCAAGGACTAACCATTCTTTATTGAATGTGCATATTCCTTATGGGGTTGAAGCACTTCATCATTCCAACGGTTGTACTTTGTTCTAAAAATCCCACATGCTGCAAAATTATTCAATCATTGTTACTTTATGTGACGCATAAATTTCCACAACTTTGGACAATGGGACCCCTCCACTTCTTCAAACATTTCTTAGGTCTCAATGACACATTAAAATTGAAGCATGTCATGCTAGTTGCACGAAACCTTGCGTAAGCACTTGGTTATTTTTTCAGTCGCTGACTTAAAAGTTTTAAGCCGTAGCATAGGCTCTTCTATTCTATTATTTCCACGTTCCTCATACATGGGGTGGTAGCTTCAAGTGAAATTGTAAATGATTTCCTCATGCTCATACCAATTAAATTAAGGGAGAAAAAAATAATAATAAACAAGGTGTTGGCTTCCCCACGTTTCGAAATTTGGTATGAATGAAGTCGTATGGTATGGTGGTGTATATAATTTTAATCTAGTTCCGGGGTTTAATTGAGAATGGAGATAGATTTTTTTATTTTATTTTTTTGGTGGCGGGGTTTGAACCCTCAACCTTGCATATTATTATGCATTGTCCATACCAACTGAGTTAAGCTCACGAGGATGGAGATAGATTTGTTTAAAATTAAAACCTAAAATTAACATTGTGTGCGAATTAAAAATTTCTTAGTATTGGTAAATTTGATAGGACAAATTAAACAAGATCATCATCTTTATAACAAGATAGGGGAGTCTTCACACAATTTGTTGGAGCAAAACGGTTCTTTTGCAGCCCTGCGACTTAGACCAATCCAAACCTTTTGATTAATCCGATGGACGAGATTGGACAAGATCAAATTGTAGGTCTGCAGATGATTCAAATTCCTGTTGGAGTCGTTGTCATATAATTATGAAATCACATTTTAAGACCGTAGTTTTTTTTTTTGAACAAGTTAAATTAGTCCACACAGATTGACACCGGGACTTGATGCTTTGAGGAGGTGGAAGACACTCCAAGGTTCCAAGCCAGCACCGCCATCCCAACTCAAGTTTTTAAGACCGCTGTCAGTACTGGGTTTCCCTTTAGTTAATACAACTCAAATGTTAGTTTAGCCTGTAAACTCGTAATCTAAATTTTATTACAATATTTAGGGTTTTAGAAGGAAATTTTTTTTACAATTGCAATCTTGGTCGTGATATAATGTTTTTGCGATAAAAAAAAACTGTAATTGAGGTCCCATCAATCACATTTGATTCTGATTTTCAACGGTATCAAGACCACGATGATGATCTAAAACATTTATAATTAGACAAATTATGGACTAAGTCTCCCTTCCAATTTGATTTTTAAAATGTCTTTTTAATTTAATAATCTGATTTGAATATTAATTAGTGTCTTGATCAACTTGAAATTGGTTCATAGTTTTATTTTATTGACAAGTTGAATCATATGATCATGGTTTATGGCATCTAGTTTTTGGCTTCAGCCTTTCATGACCTAATAATACTAGGGGCCATATAAGCACTCAACATTCATCTCTTGTTTCATCCGTATAATGAGTTAATAATATATCATTTTCAAATAGTTTTGAAGCTGTACTTTTTCCTCCTCTCCACTAAATTCATTGGATTTTAATGTTGCGCCCTTATTGGGTAGTTTTTCCATGCCTCAAATCTTTGCTCTACAACACACTTTGTATAGTTACTTTGCTTAGCTCAACAATCACCGCTCATGAAATTAATATGTAATCCCACCCACCCAACTCCTAACTATTTTTTGACTGAACTAACCGTCCATGTTTTTAATTTAAGTCACTTTGATCTCATTTCTTTTCCAACCACTCATTAAAGTACATTCTTACCACTTGGTGCCTCATTTTTGTATTGACGTGTAAGAAAAAGAGTTTTGCTTTTTTAAGCTTGTTAAATTAATTGTTAATTATAGCACTAAATTGCATTTCACATTAGAATCATGCACTATGAACCATCACAACTTGCTTGTTTGGTGCTACCCTCAGGCCCCTCCAATTATATGAACTAATAAAACATTAAGGAATGGCATGTGGACCTCTCTTCTCTCTAATCACAAAGAAAAAGCTCTCCTCATATGACCAAATTAGGCAATCAATAAGATTTTGTCTCTTACTATTTGATTCTTTCATCAATTATGTGTGGAAGTGCTCCATATGATTGCTTACTTCTTTCCTTATATAAAATATCCTAGAGAAAAAGTATATACTTTCATTCAATTCTATTTTATTTATACAGTTTTTATGTGCTTTAGACAGTGTCCATACACCAACTGTTTCAAGAGAAAAAAATATATTCGAAGATGTTAGTCGAATACGACCTACAATTGAATTAGGAATGAGCTGAATTAAGGTTAGTCAAACTCAATATATTCAAATCTTCCTCAACTATTATGTGTAGGTCACATAGCTCACGGTTATTTGTGAAGCACATACTTCGACATAGACACGTCAACATTGTAAATGTTAAAAACATAAGTACATATACTTATTGTAATTAAATAATATAGAAAATTATTTATAAAAGATCTTAAGTTGACAATCAAAGTATATATATATGTAAAACTAAATTGAGCAATTTGTTTTAGTACAAAAATGAATTATTCTAAAACACTATATCGTTGTCTTTCACCTTCCTTCATCTAATGCCACAAAGCTATATACTGTGTAATCAAATTAAATGTGTTTAACTCTCACGGTTGATCATCAATGCTTAGACACACACACACATATATATAACCCCCATGGATGAGTGCGAGATGTGTCTATGGATTGTCAAAGCAAAGAAGAAAAAAATGTTTTTGAACACTTGTCTTAGTGATCGGACACATGTCGTACGAACGTCGTACACCAACGGGTGTTGCAAACGGAGACAAGTCTAATCCAAAGTTGTTTGTGCTTTATAGACATTTATAGGCTTATAGCATAATTGTAGTTGACCAAAATAATGAGTGATAGGAGTTAGGCTTTAACATTTTGTCTATAAACATCAATCAACAAAAACCTATTTTACTCAGAATTTACTCATACAGAGTATTTTATATGTTGTATGCTTACTTATGTTTCTCTATTTGGTAGTAGTTTTTCACATCAATCACATGACCTAACTTTCTTTGAAATAGTTAAGGAATCTGGAGCCGAGAAATAAAGTTCATTCGTTGGCGTGATGACCCGGAGAAAAAAGAATAATCACTATTTAGAGCTATTCGTTGATCCACTCGATTAACTTTTAGGTACGACCACACCAACACAAACTGGAAATAAAATATTAGATGTCATTAGTTTCCACTGAAATCTAGCATATACATAATACATATTTGGTATAAGAACAGTGACTCTTGTGTTCTGTATGTGAGCATAATCACACTCTTCTAATTGCCAAATTAATTCTTCTACCTATTTTTCAATAAAAGATATTAAGAAGCTTGACATTAACACTTCTATGTGATTGATTTTTATACATACTTAATTGTCTAATCATAGATTCATAGTGCTCCTAGCTAGTTGGAGAACTAAGACTTCCTAGTTTGTATTATTCATAATTTCCATCTTGGCAAAGTCCAGGGTCCTCTTTCCTTGTAACTTATTTGTTACATAGTGTTTACTATACTCTCCATGATTGTATCTTTTATACTTGCATGGGTGGTTTTCATTCACAAGTTCAAGCATTGGTCCAAGCTCTACTTCATAGCTAGGAGCATAAAATGTCACAATTGAGAGCCTGTCTTTTTCCTCATGAGCCACAGCTCTATGCTCCACACTCTTGTATTTTCCATTTGAAAGAACCTGTAAAATGCAAATTAGAATCAAGTCCAGAAAGAAGGAAAAAAGGAAAATATGAAAAATTAAATCACTATGCACAGAAGGTGTAAAACAATTTTACATATGTGTCCAATCATATTTCATCACAGTTTCATGACATATATATTATTTTCAAAAATATAGTTGGATAGACTATCAACTGTGTATAGCTCTACATTATCAATATTTCTGATCGAAAGCGTGTTTGGTGTCTGACACATGTCAGTGTCGGATATCAACATGTGATTATATCCAATTAGTTCGTTTATTTTTTCAAATTATAGTAAGTGTCAATAATGTCATAGCATGAGTGTCGTGTCTGTGTCAGTACTTCATAAATATATGGTAATTAAATTCAAAAATTAAATGAAGAGGGAAAGAAAATAGTAGTCTTACTTCTATTGTGTCTCCAATGTTGATAACAAGAGCATTTGGAATTGGTTCAATAGGGACCCAAGTGTTGTTTTTAAGTATTTGAAGACCCACTGGGCTTCCCTTAGCTTGCTGCAGCACAGTGAGGGCACTTCCATCTGAATGAGGACTCAAACCCAAAACAAGGTCAGGTCTTGAACATGTTGGATAGTAATTCATCCTTATGGCTTGTACTGCTTCACCAAACATCTTCTCAAAAACATCTTCTTCTAAACTCAGGCCTAATGCTATGTATTTCAGCAAATCTTGGCAGAGTTTCCTGATTTTTCTTGAGTACAATTCAATTGTTTCACTGCATGAGTATGGAAAAAATAATCATTTTACTAAGTAAATAAATAAATGGATTATATATATTATTGGCCCCTCAAATTTGATTTTTGATCTCTATGAAAATATTAGGCAAAATACATCTTGCGGGCCTATAGCTTGCTTAATTATACAGTTTGGTCCTTTAAGTTTTGAAGTTATAATATGTGTACGCTGATACCTTTCTAACAAATTTTATCAATTTTGTAGGGACGAAAATCGTATTTGTTCCTAAAAGATATATGTAATGTTACACATACAAACCTGAGTCTTGCTGGCTTCTTTGGCCAAAGATTTGAGTTCCTAATATAGTGAGGTTCAATTCCTAGGGCAAACATGTTGCACCAATCAAGTTTTTGGTCCTCTGAGAAAACAAAAGCTTGTCCATACCCTTGGACTGTTCCTGGAGCCATAGGGTACTTTTGTTTTTCTTCCAAAGGTAGCATGAAAAACTCTCTACTCATATCCTCTATGTTCTCCATCAGATTAAGGTCAATCTCATGATTAATCACCTAATGACAACACTTAACATTATTAATTCCAATGAACAAGCATGTCTTCAAAAAATCTATGTTAACTATATTAAGTAATTTTCTTGAAAAAGTTAACCATAGAACTGCTTTAATTTACTTATTTCAGCTTATTTACTAGCATAAACACTTGCAAGATGGTTCGGAAGAATTTATGAAAACAACTTATGACATGTTCATAAATTGTTTTCAGCTTATTCGCATAAGCTCTCCAAGATAGCTTTTGTGAAAAAGACTTGTAACTTATATGAAATCAGTTTGACTTTATTTTATCTTTTGTTATCGAAATAACTTAAGCAAAAGCACTTATATGATAAATGTTTATGCTATAAACAACGCTTAATTACCTTATTTATCCAACCAGGACTTAAGTTAGCAAACCTTAACAAATTATAAAATAATAGTAGCATAAGAGATTATTAACATTTACCTGAAAAAATCCCCACTCCTCACAAGCAGTTGAAAGCTTGTAAAGCTCATTCAAAACTTCCTCTTTGTTCCCTTTACTAAACTTGGAGAAATCAATGACAGGCATGTCACTGTTTTGTGGGGAAAGAACTGTTTGAAGTGTTGGTCTTTCTGTCATGTCTCTTACAAATCTTTGAGGAACTGTCATTGGCTTAGTTCTTCTTAATTCTTGTACATCATCAATGTGTCCTACATTAATGCTAGAAATAGGTACAGGAGCCATGGAAACAGGAATTGTTTTTGGAACTGAAATTTTCCTTGGAACTGATTATTATATATTTTCACCCTCTCAACTAAGGTTGTATTTATAGTGGAACTGAAACATAGGCTCTTGTGACGTTTACATTAAAATATTCAAAAGAATAATGTTGCATACGCAATACTCTTAAGTTATAATTGTGCATTATAAGCACACATGAATTTGTGAAATCTTTATAATTGTGCAATAAAATATGGCTTAACTGCAGTTTTGGCCCCCTATGTTTTAAGAAGTTGTGATTTTGACCCCCTAACTAAATAAACTACAAAACTGCCCCTTAAGTATTGACTTTTTTGCAGTTTTGACCCATGCCAATTTTGACCAAGTCAAAGCTGACGAAGATGCCACGTGTGTATTTATTTATTTTTTGATTATTAAAAAAAAAAAATTTTAATTAAAAAATATATTAAAAAAATTATTTATTTATTTTTTTAATTAATAAAATATTTTAAAATATATATACACACACACGTGGCGTCCATGTGTGCATTGACTTGGTCAAAATTGGTCTGAGGGGCCAAAACTGCAAAAAAATCAATAATTAGGGGGCGGTTTTGTAGTTTATTTAGTTAGGGGACCAAAATCACAACTTCTTGAAACATAGGGGCCAAAACTGCAATTAAACCATAAAATATGGTATGATTGGTAGATTATTGAGTAGTTATTTTAGTGCCGCTTACAACCATATGATATGGTACGATTGATAGATTATTGAGTCTTTTAAACATGCAATCAGATATTCAATCAACAAGGATGAAAAAAAATATTGAGAGAGATCAATCTTTTCGGCGCCCTAAGAAATAATCTCTAGATCTCGGCTAAAATTACCCTAGATTTACATTAAAAAAAAGTATTAAATTGAAAGAACCGTTCGTGTAGACACATTATAGAATTTCCATTTTTACTTGGATAGTCCCTTTTTGGACATGATAAGTGGTGCATAGGACATCACACCTTTTCTTTTAGAGGGAAATGAAAAGTATCACAGTTTATATATGCAGTCTCTAATAAAATCTCAATTGTTAGATCAATTTAACGAAGTATTTGGTTTGGCGCTTTTATACAATTCTCGCATTCCAATGTCACTTTACCGTGACTTTTACGAAGTTGGGAATTCCAGCTTTAGTCTGCACGTGCGTTTTTTGGCCGCTATTCCAAACACAACATTAGAGTGTATATAGTTGTTAAATTAATGATTAATTTTTTTTACACAAAATTAATGATTAATTAAACAGTGAGTTTTGATCGGACTGTTTGTGAAACAAATGCATAACACTCCATAACACGGGTAGCACTTTGATAACATTGAGGTGTCATTGACCAACCACAATGTCATAAGTGTGTAAAAAGACAAAAAACTATGACTTTTTTCTCTCTTACTAACAAGCATATTTTGTCATTTTGCACACTTCTGACATTGTGGTTGGCCAATGTCACATGACATTGGCACCCCAATGTCACCAAAGTGCTACCCGTCGCATAACACATTCCCTCAAAAAAGATTCATAACACAAAGGTTTTTTTCTAGATTACCTTTGAAAAATGGTAGGTAATTTGCTCACCAACCAATAAAAATGAGCAATTTATTAGTGGGGTCAAGATAGTTCATAGATACCACCTAAAAAGATAAATGTCTATTGGTTGAGATAAATTATCCACCATTCTTTTATGGATACTATATTTGTCAACACAAAACTACCTTTGTGCAATACCATGGTCCCAAAATCATGCCATCATGTTTTGCTCTTGTTTTCCCCCCAACTTGTTTTACACTCTTGTTACTATATCATGCATTACATCACCATCCACGGCATGAAAAAGGACTTGTTAAAATTTGGTCTTGTAATTGTATGATGGAATAAGCTTAATAATAATAAGTAGCGGTACATATTATTCGTCCTCACATATATGCTAAGGAGCTATGTGAGTGGTAAAGTAGGACCATGCTTAATTGTCCAAAAACAAATGCCACCATTTTGCAGACCAAATCTAGTGTTATTTTGCAGCTTACAACGATATGGTGTGATATGATTAGTAGATAATCGAGTCATTTAAACATGTGATCAAAGATTGAATCTCTAACTCGTGTATATAAAAAATATTTGTTATGAGAGATCAATCTTTTAAATAAATCTTAAAATATGTATAAATTTAAAGGATTGTAAGTAACTCTCGTATTAAAAATATGTATAAAATTGAAAAGAACGATCACATAGACAATTGGAAGACTTTTAAATTTTACTTGAGAGTACTTTTTGCTAATGGTAAGTGGCGTATAAGACACCATATGTCTTTCCTTTTGTGTGAAAGTAAAAAGTGTCGTTGTTTTATGAGAAATGCTAGCAACACACTTTTTAACACACTCTCTTTGATTGGTTAAAATTCACATGGGTCCCACCAAATCATGTGGGTCCCATATAAT
>Ga0315915_1000355_pt1 | contig 44392 bp, 30 predicted proteins | sample MpolbnodulesMG_FD_207738 | JGI IMG/M metagenome (GOLD analysis project Ga0315915, IMG submission 207738) | Medicago polymorpha root nodule microbial communities from Los Angeles, California, United States - branched nodules | ecosystem: Host-associated > Plants > Roots > Nodule | place: USA... | reverse complement strand
ACTCAATTTTGATGTGTTGGCATGTTTCCAACGTATCTTTCACACCTCTATATAAAGGAGTGAAGACCTGCTGTTTGGATACTCAAGACTCATACAACAATTTACAAGTGCCAAAACTCTGCTGAACTTGTTTCACATCAAAGTTCACTTAGAATTTCTTAACAACTTCCATATCTTAGAAATTCTAGAGTCTTAAAGAGTCTGTAAACACCACTGATTGTATATCAAGTGTTCAACCTCAAACAAATTTCTTTGTAATTCTGTTTGAATAGAAGTCTCTTGATTAAGTTCTTGAGCATAGGAAGTCTCTTGCAGTTGTGCTTGAGCATTGGAAGTCTCTTGATTTTGTTCTTGAGCATAGGAAATCTCTTGTAGTTGTGCTTGAGTAGTTTGAAGTATTTTGCTAGTTTTAGCAGTGAGCAATTGTAATCAGATATTACATTTTTAGTGAACTCTCCTTGGAAGTGCAAGGGGGACAGGACTACTTCCGGTTTGTGGAAGGAACCTGTATAATTGCTTTGTGTCTTTCTTCTCTCTATCTCTTTTTGTATTATCCGCTGCATTTAGTTTCTGAACATCACTTCAAAAGCTGAGCTCTATCTACTTCTGAACAGTGACTTCAGTAGGAGAAAACGAAGAAAAAGTGAACACAATTCAACCCCCCCTCTCTAGTGTTTTTCTCACCTTCAGAATTTAGGTCACGAGGTTTTCCAAGGCATATGTTGGGTATTTATAGGGGAAACCCTAGAAGAAGTCAGGGCGAGTTTCCCCCGCGCCTCCTAGGCAAGCCCGTTCTATCCACGTCCTCTTCACCTAGATTTCCGGCCCCAGCCCTCAGTAGCGAAGACTTAGTCGAGACGTGACTTGGACCCTAGGACTTCGGATAGACGGGCCTTGAGGCCACTTGTTAGGCCCATGTGCTTCGTCTTAAGTGTTTATTGCCCAGATGATTTTGGGACACGCCACCACATGGCAGACACGTGGACGGCTAAGGCATTTACAACTGGGTGGGACCTGGGATTAGTTTCTTAGCGGTACACAACCCCTCAAACACGAGGCCTGTAGAAACAAAGTGATTGAGTAAGGTATCTTTAACGCCTGCATTAAGTGACTAATTCTTGAGTTGGCGGTACATAATGATTACAACTCGAAAAAATTTGGTATGCTTGGTCCAACCATGGAAGGTCCATTATTTGGGTCGTGACATTTTATCCTAAACCAAATGTTGTTTCACAGGTTGAGACAGTTGGCTATTAATCAGACAAATGACATTACTAAAGTATATTAAGTATCTTGCCTTTTGAACAAGAAAGCTTGTTTTCTTCTTAATCAATGCTCACCGTCCAAATTTAGAAAAACTTATTCAACATAAGCTTACTCATTTTCCATTTTTATCAGTTCAGCAGCCATATATCCAAAAAAAGCACATACTTTTGACACCCAATCAGAATATGATTTTATCTCTATTTTTAATTCTATGTATATGATCGAATATACTTCTATCTATAGGTATCTTTAATTAATTTAATTTAATTTTCTGTGAACAATTCAAACTTCAAACATAGACCAATACCTAACTATATGAACCTGTGCCTAATTAGTGGTTATTTTATTTGTCCTATCTACTTTGGGTCAAAAAAAAAAATTTGTCCTATCTACTTACCTAAATTAATGAAATCCAATAATTAAAGAGTGTTTGAGTTATTCAATTCATTTGAGTCAAAATTTAAAAATGATAAAGTAAAATACTACTATAACATTAAACATCCAAAAAAAAAAAATAATGATATCCAATTTGGACAAAATAATAAAAACTTAGACCAATCAGAAAGTACAAAATGAAACATCATTCTCACTTCAAAGGTTAATCATAAACTTTGTTCGGTAAAACAAATTAAGAGGATTAACATTGGTCATGCATATTTTAATGGACTAATTAATGTATATAAAAGTCATGATATGCCACCTTATAGATTTAGTGCATCATTCATATATATCCGTGCGTGCATGAGACGTGAGTGGAAATAAAACTATTTAGTATTAAATCATGAAGAAATAGTCTAGGACCAAAATCACTAATCATGTTGATAATATATAGATTTAAGAAAAAAGAAATAAAGAAAGATATATTTATATGTAACTCATGATAGTTACCTTTATTTATAAAACAATCAGTTTCTAAGTCAGTTAATGAGTATAAAAAAATTATTATATAAAGTTTATCATAATTATGAATATTTTTTAAGGTTAATTTGAAGCATAGTTAGGTATATCAATAGGTCATACGGAAGTCTAATGCTATACTTATTGCTAAGATCCAATTAAGTACGTAATATATCTACATACAAAGATTAGTTTTCCTATTTTTTTAGTTTTGAAAAGAAAAACATAAGAGATGGTAGGTAAAGTAGCTTTTGACACAAAATTCAAATAATTTTATTTAATTATCAACGTGGACAAATTCTTAACAATATAGTAGCATGCATTCATGAATTAGCTAATAAATATAAGCATAGACTAAAGAAAATACATACAATATGTTAGAAAAAGGTGTCATTAGTGATTTTGTATTCAAAAGAAGTAAGGTTATTAGAAAGTGATAGATACATTAGCAATTAAGACCAATTAAGGAGCTGAAAAACTTGAAAAGATGAGGGTCAATAAAATCAAAACAAGCAAATGGGATCAGACAAAAACTACAGCAATTTTAAATTAAAAAACAGTCAAAGTATTTTAGTTTATCAATGTTTAGTAATATATTGTTTACAAGTTTTATGATAAGAACATAAATCCATCTCAAGTTTTATAGTAACCATCACTTATGCTTTTTTCTTGGTGAGTAGACTCTCTAAAAGCTCGGTTATCTGTTTTAGATGGCAAATGGGAGGAGGAGGTGTTAACTGAAGCTGATATTGAGCAAATGCACGGTATTACTTCGGATATTCATTTTTTGTCCCACGTTAATACTAGCATTTGTTGGTAGCAATCCAGACTTTTGTGGCTTAGAGAAGGTGACGCAAATTCAAAATATTTTCATTACGTTTTGGACCAGCGGAGACGTAATGCTCTTGTGTCGCTTTTTGTGGATAGTGGTGTGGTTGAGGGTGTCAAACATATCCGCAATGCGGTGTTTTTCGCATTTTATATCTCATTTTCAGGCGCATTCGGGTGATAGACCGGGTGTGGAAGACCTTCAGTTTTGAACTTTGTCCTTTGCAGAAGGGGGTGACTTGATTAAACCTTTTTCAGAGGAAGAAGGCTGATGTGTGGATTGCGACAGTTTTAAGAGCCCAGGTCTAGATGGTATAAATTTTGGTTTCATCAAAGAGTTTTGGCAAGATATCAAATCAGAAATTATGCGGTTTATTGTGGAGTTCCATTGGAATAGTAAATTAATGAAAGGTATAAATAATACTTTTATAGCTCTTATCCATAAGATGGATAGCCCTCAGAAATTAAGGTGGATGGCCCTGAGAAATTAAATGATTTTCAGGAATGGTGGGGAGTCATTATAAAATCTTGGCAAAATTGTTAGCTAATAGATTAAGAAAGGTAATTGGTAGTGTTACTTCTGAGTCTCAGTCAGCGTTTGTTAAAGATAGACAAATTCTTGATGGGATTCTTATACCAAACAAGGTGGTGGACGAAGCTCGTAAGTCTAAAGTGGAACTAATGTTATTTAAAGTGGACTTTGAAAAGACATACGGTTTTGTAGATTGAGGGTATTTAGATGCAGTCATGGGCAGAATGTCTTTTCCAACTTTCTGGAGGAAATGGATTAGAGAGTGAGTCTGTACGGCTTCACATATGAGTACTCCTTCTCTTTTTCTATTGGTGGCAGAGGACTTGAATATTCTGATGAAATCCATGGTTGATTAGAATTTTTTTCACGGGTTATGGCATTGGTCCCTCGAATTCAGTTGTTATTTCTCATCTTAAGTTTGTTGATGACACGTTACTTTTTGGGGCCAAAAGTTGGGCTAACGTCAGAGCGTTACGGGTTGTTCTAGTTCTTTTTGAGGCCATGTCAAGTTTGAAGGTAAATTTTAACAAGAGCATGTTGGTTGGGGTGAATATTTCTAATTCTTGGTTGAGAGAGGTGACATCTGCCTCGAGTTGCAGAGTAGGCAAGGTACCTTTTATGTATTTTGGGCTCTCTATTGGTGATGATCCGAGGAGGTTGTTATTTTGGGAGCCTGGTTTGAGTCACATTAAAAATAAATTGTCTGGTTGGAAGAGTTTTCTTTCTTTTGGAGGTCGCTTCATTCTTCTTAAGTTTGTCCTAACTTCTCTGCTTGTCTATGCCATTTCCTTCTTCAAAGCTCCTTCATGTATAATCTCTTCCATTGGATCTCTTTTAAAAAAAATTGGGGAGGGGGGGTGGGGTGGGTGTGGGGGTGGGGTCATGAACTTAGGAAAATGTCTTCAATTGGATAGAAAGTTGTTTGCTTAATAAAGGAGTATGGAGGGTTAGGCAGCTAAGGGAGTTTAATATTGAGTTGTTAGGAAAATGACGTTGGAGGATGTTAGTGGATAAAGAAGGTTTTTGGTATAGGGTGATGGTGGCTGGTTATGGTGAGGAGGCTGGGAGGTTCGGGGGCGGAGTGGTTCTACGTGATGGAGGGAGGTAGCGAAAATCCGATATGGTGTAAGGGGGATAAAGGTCGATGGTTTGCGGATAGTGTGGTTAGGAAGGTGGGAAATGGTGCCGACACATATTTTTGGTATGATAGGTGGTTAGACGGTGTTCCTTTTTGTGTGCAATTTAACCGCTTATGTGAGTTGGCGGAGAACAAATCTAGTTCGGTGGCCTCTATGTTTTCGCTGGGATTGGAGGAAGGGTTGAGGCGTGGAAGTGGTGGAGACAGTTGTGGGTGTGGGAGGAAGAGTTATTAGTGGAGTGTATGACTTTACTTCATGATATCTCTTTGCAGACTAACCTTTCAAATCAGTGGCAGTGGCAGCTTGACCCTATAGGGGGTTACCCTATTCGTGGCGTGTACCATTTTATAACGTCCCAGGAGTCTCCTTAGGTGGATTCAGTGGCAGATTTAGTCTGCGCAATCAGGTGCCTTTGAAAGGCACAATTTTTGCATGGAGATTGCTTCGTGACAGATTGCTAGCAAAATAAAATTTGGCGACTCGTGGCATTATTTCTTTAGAAAATCATTTTTGTGTTTCCAGAGGTGGTCAGGTTGAATCGGCTCAACATTTATTCCTTACTTGCAGCATCTTCAGTTCTCTTTGGCCTTTAGTGCGGTATTGGATTGGTTTCTCGAGCACGGATTCTCAGTTTCTTTCAGATCATTTCAGTTAATTTATTTATTCAACAGATGATCTGAAAGCGCGACGTTCGTTCTTACATCTTATTTGGCTCATGTGTGTAGGTGGTGTGGAACAAACATAATAATAGATTATTTAAGAATTTAGAATGTTCTATACCTTAGTTGTTGGATAAAGTTAAGTATTATTCTTTTTGGTGGTTGAAAGCAAAGAAAGCCATTGTGTATGGCTTTTAGAGGTAGTGGTCGAGCCCGTTTACATGTTCAGGCAGGCTGACTGTTTATACATTTTAGTGGTTTTCTTGGTATCACTTTCAGTGTTAATATAATCTATTTTTGTTTGTTAAAAAAAATTAACTAGCATATCAACTATAAATATTTTAAGCACATCATAACAAATCATGAGTTTGTTAAAATAATTTCTTTCATTCTACACATTACTCACTTTAAAAGATCTAAATTCTTGATTTTAAGTCCACGTTTTCTTAAAAATCACATGTTTTGGAAGTGTACTTCCAAACTATGATTTTTTTTTTCTTAAAAGGTACATTTTCGAATACACAAAAATTATACTTTTTACAAAAATGTACATCCAAAATTATCTTGGAGGCAAGAAAGTTTCTCCCAAATTGTCTTTTTTTTTTTAGTTCCACAAATGTGTTGGAGCAACAAGTTATACTCCTGCAATTAATTTTTGTTATTTTTATTTGTATTAAGATGTGACTTTAGTCAATTAGGATGTAAAACCTAACTGACAAGAAACATCAGAAGATCATGATATCAAGGTAAGAAAGCACACATTCAGCTTAGCTAATCAATAAATAATTTTTTTTTCTTTCTTTCAATAGAATGAAAGTTTCTGGGGATGTTACATTGATCACTACATTCATCTCTGAAGACTACAAAAAAATAGATGAACAAAATGAATATAAATTAGTCTTCCAAAGCTGCAAAATAATTACAAATGGAAAATAATGAAGCCATCTTCTATACTTTATTCTTTAAATGTAGGCTCATTTACAGTTGAATTTTTACCTGATTGCGATTTCTGATCATCATGAATGACGGTAATTTCTCCCTCAAGGAACTCTTGAAGTCCTGATAAAACTTATGTTCCAAAATTTTAAGGCATTGATTCTTATAACTGGTGTCATCGTATAGATGATACAGCTTCTATGGCGCTGCCTAGCGGCCATGCAGCTTCAACAAGAGAATCGTGATATTTAACTTGCTTCACTAATGTAATATCCTGCAATGGATCTAGGCCTGCCAACAAAGGGAAAGAAATCAGTGCGGGAAGATAATTTCATAGATTTTGTGAAGAAAGAAAAAAAAAACATCATTGTCGTGCACAACTGTTCCAAAACCAGAGCAAAACATACCAAATCCATCCACAAGCAATGTATACTGGTATACAAGATCCATGCATAAATAAGGAAGGTTCCCATCGTCAACAAATGGATAAGTGGATTTGGCATCCTCGAGTTTTGTTTGACAAGCTTGTTTTGCTGCATTCTTAAAATCCACAGGACGAACTTTTGCAATGGGTGACTTTGAATTAGCAAAACCAGCCTAGGAATAAATAGTATGATCATTAGCATGGCAATGCTGTTGCATTAAAGTAAGGGATTAATATAATTATTTGGCCTAAAGATTGACTTCAGTAATAGAATACCTGAGCAGCCCGGTCGAAGAAAAATGAAGCGACAAAAAGGTTCTTCTGTCCATCGCCGCCGCCGCCATTCCATATCCCACCAAAAGTACACTTCATATGTGTACAAGTTGATTCATTAACCGTGAGAGCATTAAGAGCTATGCTTTTGCATTCATTCAAGCTTGAGCCAGAAGGGGAGGATGAGGCATTAAATGACTTTCCTCCATACTTGTAAGATCCTAAAGAAAAAATGCATATATATTTAAGAAAAATACTATTTGTTTCTGGCATCAACTCAGAACCTGGTATACAGAAAGCAAAAGCTATATTTACCATCATAGCCAGCTAAGATGCAAGGGTTTCCAAAATCATCAGAAGCCTTTAAAATCTCTGCACGAGCTGCTAGTAAACCATAGTGCAAGTAACTGAAATCAAAATATTAAAAATTAGTGGTCATGGAAGATGAAATTGAATTGCAGAGCATTTATCACTCTGAAAATCACGGTAAACATTACGACAGTAACTTGATACCATATCCTGAAAAAACATAACATCTCAAATTGCCATGTCAACAGCTTAAGAAAAAAAACCTGTGAACATAGAGGTAATATTTCCTTCCCCTTAGGAACATCTCTTTGACATAGGGTTCTCCTCCATCCGGTACTTTTGGAGCCTCGGCAGCACTTGTCTCTGAGATGGCGTATGCCATTTGAACAGATCCACCTCCAAGATCAACCACCCCAACAGTTTCTGAATAATCCCTTCCCAACTTTCCCAATAGATAGTTAATAGTCACCTAGAATAAAACAAAAATCAAAGGTAAGACAGACGAAATGCTCTAAAAATGTTTCCTTGCTATGTATGTTTAGTTGCTAGGATGGTATATGATTATGAACAGCAATACAGAACAAATTTGTCTCCTGATGGGAGTTCGTATAAGATGGTCTTCCAAGAGTTTTTCCCCTTTTATAATAGAGCCACAACTCTATACACTAAATGTATTTCTTTTAACTAACCAACTAATCTAATTAATCTTAACTAATCTTTACTCTTTATCCTAACAATACCACCACCCCTAAAATTTTAAGCTTGTCCTCAAGGTTGTAAACCAAAAACACTTTCCATGTAATTGAAAACAAAGTCATTTACCCCTAGGATCTCCCTGTTGGGACAATGAAGATAAAACATATGTAATCCGCTCCCTCCAATTTGCTGGAAAAGCAAGCCAGTTCTGCAACTTTGGTTTGTCTCCCAATTCCTGCTTGCAGTTGCACATGCATCTTCTCTTGCCATCTCCAGAGCATTCGCAACAAGTAGTTTTCCTTGAAATGTGGAGCCTTGTCTGTGTGTTCTAAGACAGATTGTGATCCATAATTTCTCCTTTCTATAAGATACCTGGGCTTCGATTATTAAGTTCAAAATTGAGCTTGGTTGACAAACATTGCTAATTTTCCATGCTGAAGCTAGAAGAACCCGCGTGCAAAAATCAATTTGTCTTGGCACATCAGTGCAATAATTAAGTTCAGTTGGCTTAATGCCCCCCTCTTCTTGGTCTAGATGATTCTCAAAACTGGAAAGTGGAACTCTGAATTCTATTGTTCCACTATCTTGCAATTTATGTCTTTTTACCATGAAAAAAATATTGCTGTCTTCTACAATATTTGGTTGTTATTTGATTACTTCTCTATTAGGACATTGGAAAATTAGGAAATAGGTAATTAGATCAGATTATGTTGACATTTTATTTACTGCCTTTAAGGAGTGAATATTTGCTTTCAATTCCATTTAGACAACTTTCCATCTTGTGATGATTTGTTGAGATTTTTTGTGATTAGCCTGATGTAGAACCAGCTGTAAATTGTGTATATAATCATGCCTTTGTGCATCAATAGAAGCAAGCAATTCTGCCTCATCCCATTTCTATCAAGAGCAAGGTTTTGAGTCTTTTTATAACCACCATGGAAGGCGAAAAGGATGAAGGTAGCAAAATAATGACAAAAACATTATGAAAGTGAGTCTCAATCAAAGAAACAGATATCTCTCCTTAAGATTTGTATTCTAGTGATAACTCAGAAAACATCATAAACCAGGTACCACTGAAATTATGATGAATGGGTTCGTGCAGACTGAGGCTCGATGAGGACAAGAAGAAAGTTTCAATTTGGTGAATATCTCCTGATTAAAATCTCTGTCCTCTCGGGTGTCTTTTCTTGTTAAAAATCAAATCGCAAAATCAATATGTTCAAAATCATTGCCTCCTGCTGTTTACTACCCCTGATTCTTGGGAACTCTCTTGATTTGTTTTACTGGTAGTCACAGGGGAGATGTAAATACAAAGTTACTCTGATTGGTGGTATGCTGCGTAAGGTAATAATTAAGAGGTTCAAATCAGTATTCAAAAGCTTGATTCTAGGGATTCAGAATGACCATGGCGCCCTGTCAGAATCATTTTGGCATCTGATTTTGGTGGGAGACGTTTAATGATTTGGAGGATTTCTGGGGATTAAAAAAAAAAAGGGCAACCCGGTGTACTAAAGCTCCCGCATACGCAGGGTCCGGGAAGGGGTCCCACCATTTCGTGTATTTTACGTAGCCTTACCCTGTTATTTACACAAGAGGCTTTGAACCCGTGACCTTTCAGTTACATGACAACAAATTTACCAGCTGCGCCAAGGATTTCAGGGGATTATGCTTGCTATTTTTGTGTTTAAATACGGTGAAGCACCAGAGCTATTTTCATCATCTCATATTCCATAAAATCACCATTGTCTTTATTTTCATCACAATATCTGTTTTTTAACCAGAAAATATGGAAGGTGTTAATCTCAACAAAATGGAGGGTAATGGCAGATGTTATGTTGATCCTGAGACACGGTTTGAGGAATATCTCAGGGAACTTTGTCTTGCTGGTTAGCTTCTTACCAATAAGCCGATCAGGTTTGGCTCCATGAGGGATAAGCTGGTATAACTTTTGCAACCGGGCCAAGGTGTTGCAATAACAGAGATGGAGGACAATCGTTTGTTCCAATTTTTTCATCTTTGGGACGTGGAAAGAGTGTTTCAGAGCAGTCCTTAGCTGGTTGACAACTTCATGCTGATTTTGAGAAAGGTGACTTTCAGGGAGGAACCTCAGACAGTGCCTATCAACTTCTCTTTGGATTCATGATGGAGCACATTGGAATTTCGCAAGGCAGTCACATTGGAAAGTTCGTCAAATATGATGAATGTAACAATAATTGTGCTTGGAGGAAGGTTATGGGAGTGAGGGTTCTGATGAATGTCATGAACCTTTGAAGAAAAGCTGAAGTTTCAAAAGGAGTGAAAGTGGTACGATGACCGTCTATTTCAAGTATGAGAAGGTTGGAAATTTCTATTTTGTTTGTGGTGTTCTGGGCCACACTGAAGCTTTCTGTCCTAAGAAAGTTGAGCCAGGCTACGTGGAAGGAGAGAAAGGACGGGGTCACTATCTGAGGGCGGATCTTGGAGGTTCAGGGAGCAGCGCCACCACAAACAGATGGATGCGAGATGGTATGCATCATATTAAAAAAAACAGGATGCAAGACCCATTCTTCATGAAGGATTAAAGCAATAATTTAAAATATAATCGAGAAGGTTCACATGATAGTTAGATATATTCTCTGAATATCCACCAATTTGAAAAGTAAACATTAAAATCCAGGCAGCAATTCTTTTAATAAAAAAATTAGAACCTGAGTTTCAAATCCTAAGAATACTTAAATGATTAAAGCCGAAAATAGAAAACTAATAAGGTAACTACTGTAGTGGGTTATAAAGAGCTTGCAGAAAACACAATCCACTGAGAAACGAGTATGAGTAGTACATCTGATATTCAATAATCCAACATTGTCAAACTTTCATACTTGGACTAGTTTGTTAAGATCATTCACTATTCAGAATATAAATGAAGCATCAGAGTCGTATTTTTCGAGTAAAGAGCAGCGCATCAGCAGACTCGAACTGTTCCTTTTGTATGGCAGGACTTAACAAAGGTGCAACGAGTCATTGTGGGCGAAGGGCAAATATAACAGTATTTCTAGCTAACTACTCTCAAAGACATACATTATCATTCCTAAAATGACACAAGACTTTGTGTAACAAGGGAGAGGACATTTTGCCAATTCGTTCTATCAAAACCATTTGGAATTTGAAGTTATCTGATATGTCACTAAAAGATTGTCAATTCTCATCTAGTCTAATTTCTAAATGAATTCAAAAGTTAAAGCCAATCAGTATAAGTTCATGAAAACGTACCCATTGAAAAGCACCTTCTTGGGTTCCATCTAGCACAGCAACCGCATTAGGCTCAGATTTTAGAGTACTTCTTTGCTTAAGTAACTCTCGGACCTTATATGAATTAACAAATCATAGAAGTAACATTAAAATGTTGAGTATATAGCTGCTATTTGCTAAAAGCATTCAACATGAGACAAAATGCACTGAGTGATATTTACCGCTTGCAAGATCCTATCAGAAGCATCCCCTTCCAAAGCCCTCAATCCCGCAGTTGCCTGCATTAGCATCATTAGGATACATATAGTTCAAATGAGTAAAACATTTATAAATAAAAATTCTACGCACCCCAACTCTAACGGGTGTCATGGAGCGAAATTCCATAGGAACAACACTTTCTGCTTTATCCAAAAGAGAAACCAGAGATTTCGCTGCCTGTTGTGGATCCCGTGCATAAGCACTCAAACCAGGTTTTATCTGTAACACCATAAAAATTGTTAACACCAGTAAATAGACTCATGTTTAACATTTGAAAAATAAAATAAAAAATTTGGTTCACAAAAATATATTTTTGATTTAGAATTGAATCCTTCAAATCTTTACCTGGAGAAAAGCCAACTAAAAATAGAGGAATCCCAAACACATACATCACATTTTCATCAATTAAATATATCAAAATTTACTTATCCAAGAGTTTCTTGCAAGCAATGTAGTCCAGTGCAAGTGGTTTAACTGATTAAGGATGAATATATTATTAATTAAAGAATGTTATGTTTGATTAATGGAAGGTACTCAAAACTCAAAAGCATGTATGTTTACACAACACAAAAACATTGAAATGCATGAAAGGAAGGATCAAATTACATTGCTTAGATAGTGTTACACCACTTACAGCATATCTTAAATGTAAGGTTCAAAAACTTTAAGCAATGTTGTCAATCATAGATCACAGAAAATAGCGAGTTGTTTAAATTCCGCTACACTACAATGCTATTGTGCCATTATTTAAGAAAAGTTATATTATTTAACATCACTTTATACTAAATAGTGTATCGCGGAACAAGAGCTATTCTAAATATAGCCGATATTACTAATTTTAAGAAAAGTTAAAAACAAAGTTTGTTTTTTCTCCAGCATTGGAGTCGAGTGACATGACAATCATCTATCAATAAAGTTCTTATATTGCGTAACTTCTTAGGCCAAAATGTGATGAATTGAGAGACCCCCTTAAAGTCAATTAACAACACAACTATAATTTACGGTTGCAGTAAAAATAAATGAATGTTCTTAAATCACGTGAGATAACTTCGACCCAGCAACTTAAATACATCAAACATTGTTCTTTTTTTTTTCTTCCTGTAGACGGAGTGACAAATACCACCTTAAAACTCACACACAAAGCGGATATCTCAGGTTCAAATCCAGGTAACCACGGAAACTGTTCAGCCTAACAATCTCACATTGACAGTTGAGCTAGGCCGTACAGACACCTCTTGATCTCCTTGCATTGGAGATCTTAGTAGCTTATTATCAGATGCCTATTTTACAAAATTTACTGTTGAATTCGTCTAAATATACTATAAAAATCATCTCTATAGAGTGTTTCTACACAAATCTAAATCATCGAATTACAGCAAAATTAACGGAGTTCATTGCTAATGCTTATGATCTCTATAGCACCGACACTTCTTATCAAAGACACTTGTTTGTGTTGAACACCGACACATCTGATTACATTCAATTATGTCATTTTCTCAAATTACTACACATGTCCACGTGTCATTGTCATTATCATGTCCAGTGTCCGTGTCACTATCGTGTCTGGAGTTTGTGTCAACGCTTCACAGTTTATGATGCATGACACCAACACATGTGGTTATATTTAATTACGTCATTTCCTCAAATTACTCCAAGTGTTAATGTGTCAGTGTCACCGTGGTGTCTGTGCCAGTGTATTGGCCACTTGTGGTTGAAGGCGTGTTCAATGTTCGTGTCATCGTGAATTATGTATTTTCTCAAATTACTATTATTGGCAACTTGTCAGCGTCGTGTTCAGTGTATGTGTCGGTGCTTCATAGCTTGTGATGCATTGAAAAACGGAAATGAACGGTTATAACTAACTAACCTGCAAGAAAACCTCGAGATCATTCCCAATTTTCACAAGCTCAAGATTCCGATCAAACCGAAAAACATGAACACGACTACCAGAACTTCCAGCATCAAAAACAACGGCAAACGAATCAGAAATTTTCCGATCAGGCGAAATCTTCCGATGCGTGAGAGCGTAATCTTCAATGGATTCATTCGAAGAAGTGGAAGGCATGATGTAGAGTATGATTGTGACAAGGAGTAGAGGAAGTGCGAGCATTAGAAACGCGCCGCGGATTTGGTAGAACTTGTCGGTGAAGGAAGATGATGACTCCGGCGATGGTGGATGGCCGGAGTTTTTTAGCATTTTGGTTGTTTCGAGGTCCATATTGGAGGTGGCGACCGGTAACGGAATTTCCCGGCGGTTGTGACCGGTAACGGAATTTTCCGGTGGTGGATTTAACTGTTTTGTTAGGTAGTTGAAGTGAGTGGTTTTAGTTGTGATAAAGTGAAATGAAGTAAAACGACGACGTTTTATGGATTCCAAAAATGACAATGGAAAGTGAAAATGATGCACTTTGATTACCTTTGCTTTGTCTCAGGTTCCATTTTCGATTTTCCAGGGTCAGTTTTTGTGGATTACTCATTTGGCTTTAAATAAGTTTTGCAGGTGGATGACTGAGATTCAACTCTTGGAATTAGTTGGCTCTCGTACTAAATATCGAGTTTATTTAAAAAGAAAGAAAGAGTTACTCCCTCGTCTCAAATTAAACGTGGTCACACTTGGATTGTGCACGATTTTTAAGAAAATGATAGTTAGGTTCATTTTAATGATTAAATTAGTTAGGTTTTTAAGAAAAGATTATGAAGCATCGACTGATTTAGGTATTGTGGTATTGTTCCTCTGTAATTGTAGTTATGAATATTTCTTGACGAGTTTTAATAGGATCATATTTATAAATTATCATATCTTGTCATTAATATGGGCATTATCTTTCTTGTTTTACCCTTCCTTCAAGATGTTGTTGTCTAACAAGTGCATAATGTCCATAAAAACATAGCTATAATTTATCATAAACATAAACTTACATAGTCATCGTAATTTTCAACTAAGAAATCTACCACCACCATAACAACCATCGGAAAGTCAACATAATTATATAAGTTACGGTGATGGTGGATTTCCGGTGGTTGTTACGTTGGCCCTTCTTTTACTCTAGTGATAACATAGTTTTTTTTTTGTTTGAAGGAAGTGATAACATAGTTTTATTGGGTCTCACATTACTCTCTCCGTCCATTTTAATCGTCACTCTAACATTTTTTTCTCTATTTCAACATAACTGTCGCTTCAATGTAACATTTTTTTTCTCTCCATTAATATACCCTTATTTATTGAATTTCATTTCAATTAACTATTTCACTAGCTACAATTAATGAGTGTTTAGTAATAGATAATAACTTTACCATTAAAATCAATCCAACTAGTCAGTTCTTTAAGAACTAGCACAATCCTTAAAAGACGATTATAATGAGACGGAGGGAGTATATAAGTTACAAATTCAACACAGGAAATAACAAAAACTATCAGTGAACCAAAACTATTCAACAAATTACAAAATGCTTTCATTGATGGAAAAAATATCTGAATTACATTGTTTCAAAATTATTGAATCTTTCTATTACATGAAATGGACCTGATAACATTATATTATGAAAGCTAAAGTCCTATAAAGCAGCAAAATACATGAGAATGAACAAGAAGTGATTTTAAGAATAAGTGATTATACTAAAAAAAGTTATTAATAACAGCTTGCATAGGAACCACTATTTACTATGCCTCTTTACGCTTTTTCTGTTTTTTTACCACTTGTTGTGGTGGGAAAACAGCACGAAACATCCAAGCAGCAAGTATTGCTCCAATGAATGGACAAATCCAGTAAACATAAAATTGATCCCATGTGTGGTGCCAGTTGTCTAAGTATGCCCAACCATATGCCTGAAAGAAAAATAAAGTATACCAATCATTAAATTATTCTTAACATGGTTATCAAATCGAGATTCAAATTGCGAATCAGAAGACCTATTTTTTGAATCGTGAATCGAAAATTATAATGAATCGTAAGATATTTTACTAATAAAGATAATGGACATGGAAAAACTATAAGCTTATTTTTCAGCTATTAACGTTCGAATAATTCAAGTCATAAATCAAATGACAGAAGAAAAGCTAGTGGATATACAAAATTGACAGAAACATGGTGGTCGGCTACACTAAATAGGTGATGATTTATCGTAGTGAATCCGGATTTAAGATGACATTCGTGTTCAAAATAGAAAACCTAGAGATTTCTATCGATCGGATTCAATTTTATATTGAATCGAGATATGTCTCGCATGTATTGAAATATATTGATAACCATGATTCCTTGTACATCTATGCACGGTACACCCCAAAAGGAACTTACATTATCATCAAATGGTAATGATCACAGACAAAAAATTGTCAGAAGGATTAAGGAGTCTTATCATGAGAAAGATTAAAACCACAAGAACTTCAAAGAAGTGCTAGAATGCATTGAGTAAGACTTAATTGTTGATACCAATGACATTCAATGAAATGTTTATGAAGTTTGTAGTTATAGGTAAGATGTTTGCTGTGAAACTAATCATAGCCAAATTAAAGCAAAGATTAAAGTAGTTCATCTAGAATAGCATCTTTTTAAAGACAGTAAAGATTAATGTGAGTAGTAGATCCTGATATATCATGTATACAAGGCAGTAAATGACAAGAAAAACAGTATATCGCTTTGGAACTTTTTCCTTGTGCACGATAGAGGAGGAAGTGGAAGAAAATTTGCCACCAGTACCAATATCATACTGACACAGATACAGGCACGACACTAACATGTAAATTTTGACAGTAATTTAAGAAAACAGAAGTGATTGAATCTAATTACTATGTTGGTGTCATGTTTTGTCAGCAGTGTTGTCCATGGCGGATAGCCAAAATCCTGCCATACCAGCCACTTTGTGGCACCGTCATAGCAGATTATAGCGGGAAAATCCACCATATCGGCTGATACTTACCATTGCGGTGAGTCCGAAAACCGCCACCGATATCCTCCATGGTGCCGATATTTGATAAGACCGTGTGTCAGACAGTGACTACATGTTTTCAATCTGAAGTGTTGGTGCTACATAGATCAGAACTAACTCAAACTATTGAGAAAGTGCAATCCGAGCAAACCATAACGAAAGAGGATTTGCATACATGCAGAGGTGCTGGCACATTAATGTTGGACAAATATAGCAATCGTACAAGAAAAAAGAATTACAAAAACAAATGGAACTAAAAAAACTTTGATCGAATCATGCCAGAGTCAACTACGGTCAAGTTTCCCCTCACTTTACGTGGCAACATACTATCCTTATTCAAGGTTCTCGATGGAAGATTGCTCTAAGGTGCATGCATGACCCGTGACTTGGTCATTCCACAAATGCCTGGTGCCCTCTGTGTTGGAGGACCATTTTATTTGGAGTGAAGACTATTGTGGCTTGTACACGGTTAAATCCAGATACAAGGTTTGCACACAATGTGGTTCCGGGAGAGTGGAACTCTATCTGGAAAATTAAAGCACCATCAAGGTTAAAGAAATTGATTTGGCATATTTGTAGAGAATTCCTACCAACTAGAATGAGACTCCAATCAAAAGAACGGTCTGTCCTCTACACTGTTCTATGTACAATGATGAGACGTGGATGATTACCATGTGCTCTTTCCATGTACAGTGAGAAGTAACCAGTGAGGAAGCAGGTGTGAGTGACGGCCGGTTTGCTGGGGATTATCTGTAAATGACAGCAGTCTGGTCTCCTAAACAGATTCTGATGGACATATGTACCCAAGTCATGAAGAGAGTGACATAAGTAGTAAGCTAGAAATGGTAATTTTGTGTTTTTGGTTCAACTTAGAGCAACATGAGTATGTTAGCTACCTCGTCGCGTGCTGATTGGTTGAAAGCAAAGGAACCCCATAGTGCCAATGTAGTAGTAAGGTGGTGAAATGCAATGTTTTTCTAATAGCAGTTCATGGCAGGCACGGTTTTGTTGCAGCCTTCACATCCAGGACAGATGCGGTTATGCAGGTAAAAGAGGGTGAGACAGTGGCACTACTTGGAGCTACAAAATCGGTGAATAGCATGGGATTTCAACATAATATTTTTGAGACTGATCGCAAACTTTTCACTGATGCTATCCTCGGGTCTTATTGTGATATTAGCGAGTTCGGACTTTGGTCTATTGTTTTAGACATCAAACACTTTTTATCTATAAATTTCAACTTTATGGTGAAGTTTATTCCGCAACAAACGAATATGGTTGCTCATACTCTTGCGAGGGAGGTCATTGCTTTGGTCAAAAAACGCAACAAAAATATATGGTTTATCTATGAAGTGAAAGACAGTGTTCTAACCTTAAATCAAATAGATTAGGCCAAACATGATTAACAACTAAAAAGGTTGCTAAAACAGATTAACAACTTCTAAGTTTCAAACTTTAGGCACATATCAGAATACATTAAAAAATTAATCACTTGCGAAAACCAGTTACACTTAAACGCATGAGGAAACCAATGATAACATAAAGCGAATGAAAAAATGAATCACTTACAAGGATGGGATTCATTGATGGTCCGGTGTAAGCAGAACCGATGAGAATCACAGTTACGGTCGACATGGACATCAACAAAGTCTTCATGAACTCACTACGAGGACCTCTGAGCAAGATGAAGAGAACAGCAAAAGTGATTGAAAATGTCAAAACTCCTTCTGCTATAGCTCCAGTATGCAAATCAACCTTCAAAGCAGGTCCGCCAATCATGTGACTATATTTTGGTGGTATTACTTCCTTAATTGCCTTAGCACCAGCGACGGCACCTAATGCCTGTGTAACATAACTCATTAATTCACTTTAATCTATATAAAATTCTCTAATAAGATGCTCAAATTCTATAAAAGAAGCAAAACAAAACCAACACAAGTCACAAGTTAAGCCCTGCAACTACAATTGTCATATAGTTAAAGAAATTTCTGAAAACGCTTGATGACTGCAAAATTTCAGGTCAACATAGGTTATGTTTTCGATGAAATCTACATGTATCCTCCTATCAGATGCAATCCAGATCGAGATTGGGACCGAGAGAGCAAGAAGGATATGACATCTCTCCAAGTAATCTATTTTCTATAAGGATCTCTGCTAAAGAGATATGAAGCACATACACGAACACCAGACATGCCGACACAAGTAATAATTTTGACGTGTCAGTATCGGATACCGAACACGCCTTCAATCCTAAGTGTATGTGCTACATAACTTAAGAGTATCTGAATACAATACACATTCTTCTAACTTGCAGACCTAACATAATTTCACTAAGCCAGCCTATTTGGGCTTGACAACATACCTATAAGGCTATAACATTAAGTGCATGTTCGGATTTACAATGAATTTGGAAAAATCACGATCACGATGTGCCACCGTGACTTTGACAAAAGCTACACTTTTTTAGTTTCAACAATATCAATGTCTATGTCATCATTATTTCGTCCAAATTTATCGTGATCTATGAAGAACTGGCACGACATAGACACCTGATACAACACTGACACATCAACACTAGTAATAATCACATGTGTCAGTGTCGTGTTGTGTCAGTGTCAAATGCAAACACACATCCGATACCAAAATCACCTTAACATAAATCATCTAAAATCATAATCCAAAATCCAAAAATAAAAAATAAAAAGACCCTTATGAAATAAAATAAAAACCTGAGCAGGAAAACGAATAGCCATAGAGATAAGAGTATCAGAACCAAGACCAGCAGCATAGAAAGAAGCATTTCCTGTAGGGTTGAAACTTGCACCACCCAAAGCATTACCAATGGCAGTAAAAGTAAAGATAATTATGAATATTAACAATGTTGTAATTATAATAAAAGGATAATTAACACCATTATATGTCACAAATTGAAGATCAAAAGCTTTCATAATTTCTGTTGTGACTAATCCAAGTGTTGAAGATATAAACATCCATGTAAAAGTCAACACAAAATCTCCTATTGCTGCTTTTATTGGATTCACCATTTTTTTTTTCTCTTCTCTTCTCTTAAATCTCTTTTGATTAGATCACACTCTAATATCAAAAAATCAACAAAGCTTCTTTGTTTCTTTGATCTTTGTGTTGTGAATTTTTACTATGGTAAAAATTGTGACAAAGAGAGAAGAAAATAAATGATGATAGATATTAAAAGTATAATTTAGAGAAGTTCCGGAATATGTGTTGAGATTCATAGGATGATGATGCATATGCATAGCACTATCTTAGGTTGTTAAACGATAACAACAAAATGCCAAAAACACAAATATGTGGTCCCTTAAATTAGATCTAATAAAGCACCGAATGGACAATTTTATTTTTTTTTTTGTTGTTGGTCAGGGTTCGAACTCCATATCTTATATATTTTATGCATTGTTATTAACTGAGTTAAGCTCACGAGAATCCGATATGTACAATTTTATCTCCCAAAACAATGTACAATTTTATCTCCCTAAAAATTGTCTTTAAAAAAGTCATGTGACATTCAAAAAATTCTAATTTCACATGATTCTTCAATTTGTGGAACTTTATTAAAATTGTAAAAGTCTTTCATAAAAATATTTATGAAAAAAATTCTTTGCAAAGATTTGAACCTATGCCATGTTGATTGCTTTGAAGCATTTTAACCACCAAGCCATTTGTTGTTCAATATTAACCTATAAACTCCCTTTTTAAAAAACCAATTAATCCCTTTTTCTTTTTTTTATCAAATGGTTTTGAACCCTTTTTCTCTTTTCTCCTTCGCGATCTAAACCCAGAAGTCTGCAGTTTTCATCAATTTCTTCCTCTTTTTCCTTCGATTTCCCCTCAAAAATGTGATTGTGATGCAGATTTCATCCATAACTTATAAATGGTATGATCACTAAACTAATTTTGATATTAATGCTATTTAATTCATTCTGGAAAAAAAAATAAAGAGTGTGTTTGGAGAATTATAGTGAAAATATAAAATGATATAATCTTTTTTTTTTACGTAAAGGGTGCAATAATAATTTCTCTTTAATAATTGCTTAAAATTTATAGAGTCATTTAAAATCATCTAAATTTATAAAATCATTTTAAATCCTTCAAAATCTTACGATATGAATTCTTTAAAATTTAAATTGTAAATCTTGAAAGTCTTTAAAAATCTTAAAATCATGAAAATCCTAAAAAGTCTTTTATACTTCACAAAACTTGTTTAACTAAAATTATCTTTTAAAATCGCAATACATCACACAGAGCAAAAATACTTTTAATTTTAAAATTTGATGTCGAAAAATAAAAGCATTTTTAAATTATAAAAATCTCTGTTTTTATTTTTTACATAGGATAAATGGGAATTTGCTGACAGCAAACAACAAATTGAAGCCATAAGCAGCTTATGAATTAATCTGAATGATGAAACTGATTGATGCACACTGTCATCTACAAGACCCAAGAATCATAAACAAAACACCACAACTGATAAAAACAGCACAAGACAGTGGTGTCTTACACTTTGCTGTTAACGGAGTTTCTGAACAAGATGTTGTGTGCAAGTGTGAGTTATATATGTCCCACATCAGATAGAAAAGTAAAGGTTGAACACCTTATAAGTAAGAGGACTCATAAACCCATAGCCTTAAGATTTTGGGTAAGAGTGTGGCGTCTCTCTTGCTTGTGTGGTTGTTCAAGCCTCGATGTGGACAGTCCCCTGAGCTCCCCTCGTGACCCAACAGTGGTATAAGAGCCCGGTTCGACGAAGGGTACGACTGAGGCAGCCGGTCCGTTTGCGCAGAAAGCAGCAACGACGGTGCAAGCAATGTCGGTCCGTTTGCGGAGAACCCAGCAACGGCGATACAAAGCAAGTAAGAGCTTCCGTTTAAGGGGGAGTATGATGAATAGATGGACTCACACTTGAGGGGGAGTGTCCCGTTCGACGAAGGGTACGACCGAGGCAGCCGGTCCGTTTGCGCAAAAAGCAACAACGGCGGTACAAGCGTGTCGGTCCATTTGCGGAGAAACCAGCAACGACGATACAAGCAAGTAAAAAGCTTCCGCTTGACTCACACTTGAGGGGGAGTGTTGTGTGCAAGTGTGAGTTATATATGTCCCACATCGGATAGAAAAGTAAAGGTTGAACACCTTATAAGTAAGAGGACTCATAAACCCATAACCTTAAGGTTTTGGGTAAGAGTGTGGCGTCTCTCTTGCTAGTGTGGTTGTTCAAGCCTCGATGTGGACAGCCCCCCGAGCTCCCCTCGTGACCCAACACAAGATTGGTTTTCTGTTAAACAGTTATACTTGGGTAGTCATATTAGTCCTTGTAAGTATTTACTTATTGTTATTTTAGTCCTTATATGGAATGAGTTATTGTGAGTATTGAGATATTATTTTAGCGTCAGGTACTATTTTGACTAACAGTGTGCATAGGGATTGTTTTGAAATTTTGATACATTAAGAGACTATTGTGACTACTCATCACATATTTAGGGACTAAAGTGACTATTACCCCATATTTGTTTATAAGTCACACACGCCGTCTAATATAATTATTAATCCGAGCTTTTTGTAGAAGTATAACGAGTTAGTATATGTAATATTAGCGGTTACTAGTTTACCGTTGTAAAAAATTTGTTTAGATTTCAATCATGTGATTTGAATATTCGTTAGTCCAATTTTGACGGTACATAATCTATATATGGTGGGGGAAAATTGAACCGAAATTAACTCAAATTACAAATGTTACAGTATTAAATAAATTTTTTTTACAGGGGTAAACCAGAAACCGCTAATAATACATGGGTAAACAAATTTAAGCTTTTTTTTTCAAAAAAAAATGTTTTTCTGTTTTTGTTTTTTGGGTACAAAAATCTTTGTTTTTTTACGATAGGATCAATTGTAGCCATAAGCTTATGAATTGTGAGATTAATTAATCTCAATGATGAAACTGATTCATGCACACTGTCATTTACAAGACCCAGGAATCATAAACAAGACACCACAACTGATAAATTGTCTAGGTCAAAGTTGAACACTTATTCCATTGTTTAGGTTAGTGTCTAGACGAACATCCAGTTAGGGTTTAAACACCATAAATTGTTTAGGTCAAAGTTGAACATTCGATCAACCATTTAGATTTATGCACCGGTCCCAAAGACTTCTCCCATCCCATATGCCATGGATACACACATATTTTAGGAGTGACATGTATTATCCCGACATTTAAAAAAAAACTTAATCATATGTGCATTCATCATGTATGATGTATCAACTACACAAAAAGTATTCCATAGTTAATTATATGTACCTTACCGTTTGAGACAGAAAAAAAAAAAAAAACTTAATTATTTAATAAAAAACTTAATCAAGAAGTGTCAAATAAGCGCACATTAATTTAACAAATTATTCATAATTGCCACTTTTGATCAAGACAATTTCTGTAGGTACCTTGGTGAATATAAACTGCATCATACTACATGTTTCCGTCCATGTGGGATTATTCTAGTTCATATCTTATTTTAAAGTTGTTAAAGGGAATTTTCTTATTCTCATGTAATAAACCAAAATTATTAGTTGCAAACAGGATATTTTCAATATATAGAACCAAAATACTGAACACACTCCCACCGACCTTCGGATGTATACTGATCACAAGCAAAAAATTGTCAGAAGGATTAAAGAGTCTTATAATGAGAAAGATTAAAACAACAAGAACTGCTTCATAATTGGAAAAACGAGCACCATGGAAATACATGCCACTCAGCCAAAGAAAGATAATGGAGAGTTGACCGAAATGAATACTAAATACTTTTCGGGAAATCTCCTCTAAATCACTAGTATGGCTATCGAAATCATGAGCATCAGCATGTAGGTTCCAGATCCAAGTAGTAGTATCATGTCCCTTAACTATTGTTCTTGAGAAATGACCAGGTTTTGCCCATTGCTCGAAAGAAATTTTTATGAGATCCCTATCTACCAAAATTTTGACTTCTGGATCTACCAAAATTTTGACTCTTGGTTCCGGCGAACAAATAATCATTGAGTCCTCCTCTTTTCGGACAACACATACAAAGAGACCCGCCAACATAAAACATAATTAGTGAACTTATGAGAGATGTTTATATTGACTATCTTTCTCTTCTATCTACTCTATATTTTCTTTAGTTATTAACTAGAACAATTATGATCCGAAAGTTAATTTGGGGCAAGTGTTCGGATCTATAATGACATAGCAGTGAGGCGCTCAACGGACCCCTCTTTTTTTTTAATTCTAAAACCTTTTCTGAACTTTGAATTTAATGAAGTTAAAGAATTTTGGTTAAAATGTGTCATTGGTCCCTGCACTTAATTTTATCATTTTTTGCTATTAGTCCTTGCACTTTTTTGTGTTAGGCTTTAGTCCCTGCACTTTATAAAAAACTTGGTATTGGTCCCTATGTTAACTTTCTATTAAAAAAAAAAACAAAACTAACAAAGTGTCACGTGGCCCAATCATTTCACGCCACGTGGCACACTAAAAGACAAAATTTCAGAATTAAAATAAAACAAATTAAATAATTGTTTTTAATTAATTCTGAATAATAATAATAATTAAAATATATTTTATTTATTTTAATTCTGAATAATAATAATAATTAAAAAATATATTTTATTTGATTTATTTTAATTAATTCTGAATAATAATAATAATTAAAATATATATTTTATTTTATTTATTTTAATTTTATAATTTTGTCTTTTAGTGTGCCATGTGGCATGAAATGATTGGGCCATGTGGCACTCCGTTAGTTTTATTTAATTTTTTTAATAGAAAAGTTAACAGAGGGACCAATACCAAATTTTTTATAAAGTGTTGGGACTAAAGCCAAACAAAAAAAAGTGTATGGACTAATAGAAAAAAGTGATGAAAGTGCATGGATCAAAGACACATTTAAACCAATAATTTATTGTGCAACTTAGTCTATTCAGATTTCACTTAGAGATTCCTAGATGGCTAGATGGAACAAATGAAACTTTTTGTCTTTCTTGCATATCTTACTGAGAAGATATTCTTAGGTACTTTATTTCAAATCACGTAAGAAACATAACGAAATATCAGATGAAATAGAACGATTTTAGAAGGGATATAAGAAAGTCTATTGATTGTTTGTTGCTTTATAAAGGATCCGTTTTATTTTAGGGATGAGGACAACAAACAATAAACTATAACAAAATCAAGATTCTCTTTATATTCTACTCTCTAGAGAGAATAGAATAGAATAGAAAGAGAATTATAAAAAAATATATAATATTTAGAATAAAAAAAAAAGAAAATAATAAACAGAGTGTTCTTATTCAAAATGCCCTGTGATCTTCAACCAATTTTGTGCTTCAATATAATTCTCAGGGGTAAGGGCTATAGCTTGTTTCCAATATTCAGCGGCTTGATCAAACCAAGATTCCGCAATTTCAGAATCTCCCTGTCGAATGGCTTGTTCTCCGCGGTCGGAATAGGTGAGTAAATTCCTTCCCTTAGAACCGTACTTGAGAGTTTCCTGAGTCATACGGCTCAACAGTCAATTCTTTTTATCTTCCATTTTTTTTTTCTGGAGTTAAGAACAAGCAAAGAGGTTAGTTACATGAGTTTCAAACTTGAATTTGGATTAATAATTTAATCCTTTGTTTTTAGTTTTATCTTTTTTCCTACCTTCCGAAGAATAAAGCATCGACATTAACACTAATGCTCGTTCTTATTAAAATTTTCGGAAAGGTAACTATCTCGATTTCATATCTCATATACTTTCATATATGATATATCCATTTCTATAGAATCTTTGAAAAAGACTTTTCTTCATAAGAAAAGACTCAGGCTCTGTTTGGTAAAAATAGCGGATAACTGATAAGTTAGCTGACAGCGGATAGCTTATAGCTGATGACTAATGACTTATAGCTGATAAGCTAATTGAAGTGTTTGGTAAAATTAGCGATTCAACTAGCTGATAAATATAAAATGACATAAAATGACATTCTTAATTCATAATAAAAATTGTATCAATTAATATTTAAAATACTATTTTTACAAAATATTTAAAATACTTAGAATTTAATAATTTGAATTTATTAATTTAATCTATCTTTTATATATTTATTTTAAATTTATTTTCATTAAAAGTACTATACTTTACGGAAAAAATACAACACTAAAATATGCTTCTATCCATTATTATTTTTTCTATGCATTAATTTTAAATTATAAACCTAACAATAAAAATTATGAATCCATAAAAACAAAAATATGAACACGTAATAAGGGGATCAGTGTTATATCAGAAACATGAGCAGAACAATATATATAAGTTATGACGTAACCCACTTTTGCAACCAAAAAAACTATTTTATTTAAATTAAAATAAATTATAAAGGGTAAAAACGGGTTTTAGATGAAATAATAAGGGTAAAAATGGAATAAAAGATGATAAGCTATAAGCTCAAACTCTACTTGGAATAGCGTCTGAAAAATAGCTTATAATCTCATGGTGAAAGACCATTACCAAACAGAGCTTTTTTGGTCAAACGAGCTTATAAGCTATTCGCTATAAGCTATACGCTAGTTTTGTGGTCTTACCAAACAGCGCCTTACTATCTTCGGGATCTGATACTACACCGCTGCTCACAACCTTAGGGGATCCACTTTATTCATATAAGTAAGCAGTTCTTGTTGTATCGGCCAAAAACCTTGTTAATTGATCTTTACGGTGTTTCCTCTATCAATTAGATCTTTTATCCATCGAAAAAAAGTATCTAGGCATGTATATTCTATTTCTTCATATTTTGACTTCTATGAAGTTTCTTTCTTTGCTACAGCTCATAACAATCGTTGTTTCGAACGATCTATATATGTAGAAAGCCTATTTTTTTGTCTAGTATTTATTTTTTTATTAGTATTAGTGGAGTTGTTCGTTCTTTATCTTTTTTCTATAGCGGAGATAGTCGCACGTAATGACAGATCACGGCCATATTGTCAAAATAGTGGAGATAGAATGCATTGAGCCAAAATCCCGCCATACTGCCCGCTTCGTGCCGCCTTCATAGTGGATTATGGCAAAAAAACCCACCATATTGGCCGATACTAACCATTGCGGCTAGTCCGAAAACCACCACCATAATCTGCCATGGCGACGATATAACACTGTGTCAGACAATGGCTACATCAAGTAATTAACGCCACAATTACTATTTCTTTAATAATAGTAACATCCCTAATACCTTTTTAGTAACACCTCCAATATCTAAATCTACATTGTCTCACATCGCTTGATAAAAAAACATTGTCTCACATCTAAAGCAAAGATACATTGTTTTTTCTTTGTTGACAACCATACGTAAATGTGTCTAAATCTCTTATATTGTAAATTCTGAAAGTTGAGCATGATCTCAAGTATGATTTCGAGGCTCTCCAATTATGCAACAGATATTGAAGTTATCAAATCATTTATATTAATGATTGTTTTTATTGCATCTGGAACAAGTACTTTCTCCATCTTCCTTCTTTACAAAATTGTTTACTAGATTTTCCTATAAAAACACGTGGTGTATTTTTATTTTCCTTATAAAATATAAGCCTTTAGATAATTGCATCTCTAATAGAAACTTTTCCAATCAAAACAAATAGCATTATATCAATAAGTTTAATAAACCATTATATTTGAACACCACATATTCTTCTACACTCTTTCAACATCTCATTTCATCTCTATCTATCTTTCCTGTCACATCAACAATATATCACATTTACCACGTCAGTCTCTCTTATCACCTTATCTGACAAGGTAACATTTTTCAAGTTTAATTACCACATATTTATTGAATAGTGGTCACGAACAACATTATTAATTTTGTGGTGATCTTAATTCTTATATGCATGCCAGCTATCAATTGGATTTTTCCAACTGCAACATATTAGTTGTGGCAGTATAGTTTTTCATGATATGATTGTGAGGGTTTTTTACCGTCTCTTTTTGGTTATTTGTTTTATACGAGGTTGTATAGAATTTTCTAGAATAAAATTAATGAATTAAAGAGATATTGTACCAAAAAAGAAAAAAGAGAGAGATTTAGTTTGCCTCATATGATTGTCAAGAATAATCCGTATTATAATATTCATATAGGTAAATTTGTTTAAATGTATAATTTGAAGTGAAAAACCATCCCAAAATCATGTATTTCTTTTATATATAATATATAATACTAGCGTTCAAACGGACATCCCGTTCTGTCTGACCGCTCTTTTTATTACGTTAAAGTGTATAAACTATGAACATACATTTTCAATTTTGATTTTGATTAAAATTATAAGTATAGATAAAAAAAATTGAGAGAAAATAAGTATAGATAATTGTGAACTTCAAATTCTAATACACCATTCTTTCAGACACCAGAAATATAGTAAATATAATATCAATTTTTATCATTTTCTTTTTTTAACAAACTAAAATGATATATAATTAACAACTGTGATTTACCCCGTACAAGGCGTGCAAAAGGCAAACCACCCAAGAGTATTTACAAAAACAAGGTGCCAAACACTAAGAAGCACCACCAAATCATCAAAGCAGAGAAAACGGATTACAAGTGGACACCCATACAAAGAAGCAGATGTTTCTACCAATCATGATAACTGTAGTTAAATATCACATGTTTTGATTTCAATCATAAGAAAGATGTCAGTTTAACCTTTTAATTAGAATTGAAGAATTAGAAGCCGTGTTTTAGAATTGAAGAATTAGAAGCCGTGTTTTGGAATACATGGTCATTTCTTTCCTTCCAAAGAACCCAAATAGAGGCAAACCAAATGATTCTGAAGAACAAATGAGTGGATCTAGGCAAGCCCGCCATATTGGTAAAATGAACGAAATGTTGACGAAGGTCACCATAAGAGACCGAAGAAATACCCAACCAGTGCCAAACATGAGACCAAAGAGAACTAAATATGTCACAAGCTAAAAACAGATGTGCTGCTGCTTCCAAATTCCCTCATCCTGACACACACGCTGCATCATCTTGATGAAGGACATGCCGCCGCACCAAATTGTCTTTAGTGGAAAGTCTGTTTCGAAGGAGGCGTCACACGAAGAAATATGATTATGCCAAATGTCGTCGTCTAGAGTCCTGTCCACCAACTCATCGGAGTTAGTGAGAAAGCGATAAGCTCCCCGCAATTTTTATCATTTTCAATGAAACAAACAATGACAATTTTATCTTATGATTAAGAAATAAAATAAACATTAACTTATGATCTGTTAATTTTATCTCAACTTAAACTTAGGATAAAAATTACAAAGGAGTGATAGAATATGATATTTAAAAGGAATAATTTATCTTATCTCATTGATGCATCAAACAAATGATTAGAATAGGATAAACTATATTAATCATATTTTGTCTCTGTAATCTACCGATCAAACAGACTCTAAAGATTTTTACCTTTAGATCTTTGTGAAATTTGAGTGTACTAAAATACTCCCTTTAGCCATTTTTATAAGAAACAAAAATATCAAAAATTTTAGTCCTTTTTATAAAAAAAAAATTGACCAATTTTCAAATGTATAAGCCGTTAATTTTTATTTATATCCTTATTTATAAGAGTATGCATAAAATAAATCTAAATTCAAATTATATGTTATTCTAACAAAAAAAAATTGACCAAAATTATTTGTCATTTTACAATTTCAATAAATAATAATGTTTATTTTCTCATTAAATTTCAATAAATTGTTAAATTAACATATAATATAGGACAATACTTTGAATATGTTTCCTTTCTCTTGGTGATATGTGTTTTTGTGTAAAAAAAAAAAAGGTTTGTGTTTTGTTTCTTATAACAAAAATCAGAGGGAGTAAATGATATGATGGTGGATAGTAAGCCAAGAGAGCAAAAATACTTTTAATTTTGAAATTTGATATCGAAGATAAAAGAATTTTTAAAAAGGATTAAATCTGAAAGAAAAAAAAATTAGTTTTTTGTTTTTTTGGTACAAAAATCTTTGTTTTTTCTTTTTACATAGGATAAATGGGAATTTGCGGACAGAGAAAAACTGTGTTACACAATTCTCACATCATCCAATCCAACAAATTGAAGCCATAAGCAGCTTATGAATTAATCTGAATGATGAAACTGTTTGATGCACACTGTCATCTACAAGACCCAAGAATCATAAACAAGACACCACAATTGATAAAAACAGCACAAGACAGTGGTGTTTTACACTTTGCTGTTAACGGAGTTTGTGAACAAGATTGGTTTTCTGTTAAGCAGTTGTCGGTTACTTACCCTTCTGTCCTTCCTTCCTTTGGTCTCCATCCCTGGTTCGTTTTTTCATTCATTCACACTTTTCTTATCTTTTTCTTGCTTAACAATCATTTTGCTCCCTGAACGTGTAACAAGCCGTCACAGAATCGAAATTTCAAAATAGTATATGATTGTACACTTCGTTAATCAAAATAGTGTTAAAATGTTTGTCATATTAGTCCTTCAATATACCTACTTATTGTCGTAATAGTCCTTATAAGTATTTAGTGTTAAGAGTCCCATATCTGATAGGAGATGACCTGACAATGTATTTATAGGTGGGGACAATCCTCACCTCAAAAGCCGGTTCTGTAAGGATGGGTTAGACCCAACCACGATTTCTAAAATGGTATCAGAGCTTGTCGAATTCAAGGGTCACCTACCTATTCACGCATCAAGCCCAAAGAGTGGTGGGCGTAAGGGGGTCTATTGGGAAAAACCCAAGTCTCACATCGGATAGATGAGACTCTTAATAAAAGTTTATAAAAAGGAGGCACTTCTCACTTCACAAACCGGTTTTGTTGGGTTGTGTTAGGCCCAACCACCATTTCTAAGATGGTATCAGAGCCTCTTCAAGATCCATTATAAGTGGGAGCAATCCTCACCTCACAGGCCAGTTTTGTGGGGTTGTGTTAGACCCAACCACAATTTCTAAGATTTACTTATTGTCATTTTAGTCCCCACGTGGAACGAGTTATTGTGAGTATTGAGTGATTATTTTAGCGTCAGAGACTATTTTGATTAACAGAGTGCACAAAACTATTTTTTAAATTTTGATACATTGAGGGACTATTGTGACTACTCATCACATATTCAAGGACTAAAGTGACTATTATCCCATGTTTTTTTATAAGTCACACACGCCGTCTAATATAATTATTAATCTGTGATCAGGGTCACCACTTATTGTAGAAGTATAATGGGTTAATATATGTTTTCCCTCTAATATTAGCGGTTTCTGGTTTTGGACCTTCATGAATTTTGATAGCACAAAATCTATATATGGCGGGGGGAAATCATAAACCGCTAATATTACAGGGGGTAAACATATATTAACCAATATATAATTTATATATAGATATATTTGAGTATTGATCTGTGCTCAGGGTCATCACTCTGGTTGTAGAAGTATAATTCGTATATACATTTGAGTATTAATCCGTGCTCTAGGTCACCACTTATTGTAGAAATAATTAGTTGTATCATTGGTCTCTGGATATACCGAAACTGCAAACATATAATTTGTTGTATCATACGTTTGATTATTAATCCGTGCTCAAGGTCACCACTGATTGTAGTAGAATTCGTATATACAACATTTGAGTATTAATCTGTGCCCACTGACTGTAGAAGTATAATTGGTATATATATTTGAGTATATCCGTGCTCAGGGCCACCACTGATTGTAGAAGTATAATTCGTATATACATTTGAGTATTAATCTGTGCTCAAGGTCACCACCGATCGTAGAAGTATAATTTGTTGTATCATTGGTATCTGAATATATCGAAAATGCAAACACATTATGTCCGATCAATTTGGATCAATAAATTTTGACAACCTTTTAGATTGTCTATGCAGATCCCAAACAAGTAGCCTAGTGTGTTATCTATTGGGAGGGGTTTGATTCCTGTTACTAATATTTTCCTCTCCCCTAACAGATTAGTTAACCACTATATCCCAAAAAAGGTTAATGCAACACGCGATTGATGAAGTGTTACGTTTAGTTAATAAATATATCAGGTGTTACAACTTATTAACTATATATTGAACTTACTAGCCACAAATTTCAATGTGAGTAACCTTTATTTTAAAGTGTTAAAATCTACATGTAGTTGGAGTACCTGAAATTGTAATTAATAATGTTAACATTTGTGGTTAATTAAGTTGAATCGATGGTTAGTGAGCTATCCGATCTTAAAATACTAGTTAGCCATTTATTAAACTGCGTTAAGCACGTGTTTGAACTGCATTAGCCATTCAGAATTTTGTCGAATTTTGTTGTCTCAAATTGATGTTCAAATAACGTTTCTCTGTAATTTATATCCTATATCCTATGACGCACATACGCAACACATGATATTGATATTGTAAACACTGAAAGGGATCGAGTGTAAACACGTGTTGATTTAGGAGACTGACACATGTTAGACACGCCGTCAATCTAACTTTTCAGTGCTATGTAAGTTTATATCTGGTCTATATTTTTCAGGTATGTTGCAGAGAGGAGCCCTAATTGGTTGAAGACGTTGAAAGAGTATTTTGACTCTACACCCTCCGCTGCAGTTGGAGAGGTATTTTATTTTTCTATGAACAAGTATTGATAATGTTCTATAAGTATTTTGTAATTTTTACCAATTATAACATGTCAGGTATTAAACTTTTTGGTTAAATTTCAATTTTAATATAATTCTGATTTTTACTATTGAATACACAATCTATGTATGGAATTGTGTTTAGTGAACAGTACAAACAATACACAGTACTGATTTTCCTGTAATAATCTAGCAATGAAAGTTGTGTAGGATATCGTGAATATCGTCAGCTTAACAGTTGATGTGACTGAGTTTTTCTTTTCTTCCACAGATTGGATTGGACAAAGGTTCCCAAGGAAAGAAGATTGATTTTTCTCAGCAGGTATTAGCTAATAGCTCCCCATTCTTTGGCTTTACAATGTATTTTTTGTTGACAATTTTGAAACTCTAATAGGTTCATTTGAAGCAATAATTAGATGCACTTTTGCTCGCTATTGTTTATATATGCATACTACTGTAATCTGAATATTTCTGAAGAGTTCATGAGAAACTGTGAGCAATTTGAATCTTTCTGAAGAGAGAATTTTATTTCTTATGTGAGTTCGACGATATAAGATGTTTATAGAAAGGCCTAATCGAGATTTAACTGCAATAGAATTTCATAATTCTATTGTAATTTAATAGAAAATCATGATGAAAATTGTGTTAAATGCAACCTCTAAAGTAGTGCATACATCATACAAGGATTCGAGTCCAGTCCCATGACCTTAAAGTGAAGGATGTCATTTCATTTCCATATTATCAAATAGAGTTCTGGACTTCGTGAAAACCTGATTTTATTGAAGAGAAAATGATATGAAGCTGTAAATTTAATGTGAAACACATCGACTAATCAATAATCATGTATCAATGACAAAAGACGGTCCTTTCTTGCTGAAGAATGTTAGCTGAATTGTTGGTTGGCTAATGCATTAAGATGTCGTCTCTATGCAGGTTGAAGTATTAAGGCAGCAGCTTGAACTTGCTAAAGAGTTAAACAAGCCAGCATCCGTACACTGTGTTCGTGCTTATGGTGATCTTCTTGAGTTAATGAAGTATGCATATCTATTCTTCTCTCTTTTGTTGCGATTCCTTACTTTAAAAGATTACTTGAGAATAATGATGCGAGGATGTATTTTTTAAATAGCAAACAACAATGTTGTCAAAGTTGAGTTTCATAACACGAACCGTAAGATCCGCCAAAATGCAAAATTATATTTATACTTGTATATTTACATAGAAAACAAAATGCATAAAATAAAATAAATCACATAAATGACTTAATAAAACTTAAATTGAAAATTCATTAGATCTTATAAAATTCATAAGTCACCTCAGTTTTTGATAACACAGAGAACCAAAACATAAAAGAAAATAGTCCATATCTAGAGATCTAGAAAACCCGTTCCTTTGGTAAAGTGATGCAATAAATAAATAAATAAATAAGACCGTTCTTTGAACATACGATGGTTGTAATCGTCTTATGATGTGCAGCTGTCTCTTTATGGATGAGTATATTCTTCTCAAAGTTCTGCAATATTAAGTCAATGATGGAATGAGATGCGCAAGGTGTCTGTCCAATGTAGCTTTTTCCTTGTCTCCACTAACATCTCTCTTTAGTTTTCTGCATTATTCAGTTTACAAGAGGAGTAATTAGTGTTTATTCTCTTTCCTACGGTGCGTCGAATCTATTCTACTTTTATACAAATGATCTAAGATAGGCGGAACATTAATTCTAAATCTATTTCCATCACTACCCCTCAAGATGGACCATAATGATACATAAGAGTGTTATCTCTCTTCTTCCATTTCCCCTCTTAACAAAAACTAAAGACTTGTTTGAATTGACTTACTTGAGCTAATCTACTAACATAAGCACTTGCGAGACTCTTTGGGAGAGCTTGTGAAAAAAGCTTATGATACGTTCATAAGTTGTTTTCAGCTTCTCCCTATGCTATCCATGATAGCTTATATACAAACAATTTAAATTTATTTTATCTGTTAGAAGTGTTTAATTAAGTTGTTTATTCAAATAGGGCCTAAACAAATGCACGAATGATTAAAAAGAACAATTCATTTTAATTCAAGAGAACATGAAAACTTCAAACAGTTAACTCAGGGATAAACAAAAAGGAAAATGATTATTCGGTGATTATTACCGAAAATCATGAGATTCAGCACTGGGAGTTGTATCGATGGCAGCATAAGATGGAAAAGTTGGATTTCTATGAGTGATGGCATAGTTTCAAACCCCCGAAGCAAGTTGTGATTGCACCAAGTTTGAATTCAAGAATCACACCCTCTGCGGTATTTTGTGCATATCCTCACTTGCACTTTCGTATCAACAAAAAATTGAACAGTTCACACGAAAGAATGTTCCTTTCCCTCCCTGCATTCCTTTTCTAATTCTCAAACAAAGTCTTCAAGAAACTATATTAAGGATGCTTATCCAGAGTTGAGAAACCTCTACATGGAATGAGTCTTGTTCAAAACCATCCAACATACACAATAGTTTCCTCGAAACCCTCATTTATATCTTATACTGTGAGTATATAGCAACTACATGACTGTTCTACATAACACATAACTGCCACATTGCCGAGTTTTACATCCTAAGCCTCCTTTCAGGTTAGACTTTCGAGTCTAATCAAATAGTAAGATATGCTTTTCCATTTAGAAGTCTATGCGTTGTGTGGATTATTACCATAATGTAGACATATAACTCGTAACTGTGATGTAATAAGGAAGAAAGCATTCTGGAGAAATAGAAAAGCTGTTCGAACCTATAAACATCCCTGGACCTTACAATTTTTCTGCGCCCATATGTTTTTTTAATTCTTATTGTTGTTATGGTAATTGATAGATATTATCAGCGATTATTATGTAGCGACCTTAAAAACATTCTAAATGTTCCAGGTCTGTGGGACCTTTTCCTGCTGGTGTTGTCCTTCATTCTTACCTAGGTTCAGCTGAGATGGTTCCTGAGTTTTCAAAGCTTGGTGCTTATTTTTCCTTCTCTGGGTTTCTTATGTCACTAAAAGCTAATAAGGCGAAGAAAATGCTGAAGATGGTGATTTTTATCACTTCTATTCTATGATTGATGCTCAATGTTATCTTATACTATAAATGTCAAAACAGTGACATTCTTATATTCTATTCTATTTAGGTCTCTTCTGATAGGGTGCTGTTGGAGACCGATGCACCTGATGCGCTACCAAAGTCGAACATAGATTCTCTTTTGTTTGTTGAAGGAGATGCTTCTCTTGACAATGAGCTTCATGAACAAAGAACAATTTCATCCTCAACTTCTGATTCTTCTCCCGCTAATTCGTCCCAAGTCCTAACTGATGCTTCGACGTTACCGAAGGAAACACTCAACCATCCGGCTAACATTCATAACGTAAGTTGCTCAAGTATTTTCCTTTATTGTCACTTTGCCCTTTCAAAATAAGCATTTCTTCTTATATCATTAACTATAGAATTGAAAACCTCTTAGCTTGCTCTGTGGAAAAAAATGGTTTTCTGGTAATAATTAAGAATACATGAATATATTGCATTTTCTCTCTTTGAAGCTTTCAAAACCTAGCTCTCAGCTGCTTCTAGTTTCAAATTAACAGAAATCTTTCTCTTGATATAGTTTCATGTATGGAAGGTTTCTTGAAACAAGTTCAACCAATAGGTTTCTTTCCCCATAAGGAAGGTTGTTCTCATGTCAAATATACTTGATTAACCCAAGGTATGAAAATGTAATGCTATCTTCAGTGCATGAGGGTGTTTCCCTCTTAAATTGCAATATTAGGGATGAAGGGTGGCAAAGCTTTAGAATCAATGTTTTCAAATCCAGACTGAATTGGCTAGTTCAACGAGTTGAACTGAGAACCGGCCAGTTTGCTGGTTGGTTCGACCCAAATCGGGACTGTATTTGACGTCCAGATTGAATCATGACATGGAAGTCTCACTGGTTTGGTCTCGGTCCGATTTTTAAAACACCATTCTAATAAATTGACACTCTTGATTTCATTTTACATACAGGTACTTGATTATGTTGCATCTATGCTAGAGATTACAAAAGAGGAACTAGCTGAATTAAGTTACCAGAATGCAGTTCGCTTATTCTCCTATGAAGGATCGAAATTACTTCAAAAATAAACAAATTACAGGTTCTTGTAAGGAAAAAAAATGATTTTGAGCTTAGCAAAGTTACATTTGAGTTGATGACAAAAAGAAATAGAAATAAATAGTTACGAGATACTCCACCTAGACACTGTCTTGCATAAAATTTAGTCGCATCTATGATATCGACTATCGAATAATGTATATTTTGATGATGTAGAAATGAGTTGTTAGGTGAGAATCTACATAAAGTGTGCGACATCAACTCAACTACATAAACATCGCATTTGTCACATCATCAAAATTTAGCCTCAAAACATAGGCATCTTGAAAACTTTGGGGTAAAAATTGTCGAATTTGAGTTCCCATTTTAAAACTTAGTGTTCTTAATTCCGTAATTTAGTCCCTACAAAAGCAAAATAGAATAAAATTGGGCAAAATTTATATAGAGACTAAACTTAAGAAATAGTTAATTTTATTAGGACTAAAAACATATTTAACATATAAAAATTATATCATAAATTCTTTTTGGGCATAATATATATTTAAGATTGAGAGCTTATAAGGAAAGAAAACTACAAATTTGAATATTGAAATTCATATTTAAACTGATAAATAACCACAGTGACATAAAGTAGAAATATAAAAAGCTAAATCATTATCTAAAATTAAAATAAGATTATTGGAGCAAAGCTTCCACTCAAATATCATGCTTTTTGCTTTAAATTATACTATTCTTCAACATCAGCAAATATCAACAAGGATAAGAAAATATGACCCAAATCATGAAAAAAGTAACACACAAAAAACAAAGAAAGAAAGCCCCCAACAACTTTTTACATAAAAGAAACACTTGACTTTATCTGAGTCTTCATTCATCCATTCCATACAATATCTATGAATATCCATCCATGTGTAATGTGTTGTCCCCTCATTTCCCAACCACAAACAAACACATAGCAACTCTTATATAAATGCAACTCTAAATAAAATTTATTTGGACATACATATGAATGATAAAATTTAAACGTGTAAAGATATAAATTAAGTAATATGACTAAATTATTTCTTTAAAATTTTATCATTTATATTTATATCTAAATATTTTTAATTTGAGGTTGTACCTAATTAAATATTTCGCACAAACAACTTCACACTTCTTGCAGTTGCATATCATGGAGCATAAACACAAGAAACAACAATAGTACAAAGAAGAGTGTTAAAAGGAGTGTGACCCAAAACCAGACAGAGATATTGACTTTCTTTTTTGTTTTCTTTATTTTATTTCATTTTCTTCTTTACTAATTTTGTATTTTCTAAAAATAGAAAGTCCTTATAATTTTGTTTCTGTTTTTTTTTTTTTTTTTGTGGTGGCCAAGGTTTGAACCCGGACCTTGCATATATTATGTTATCCATACCAACTGAGTTAAGCTCACGATGACTTATGTTTCTGTTTAAAGACACGGTATCTAATGCCATATACAAATACATCATTTAAAGACAAAAATATAACAGTAAAACGAATCCATATATATACAAGAACAATCCCTCAAAAAGAAAATCTATACAAGAACAACTTTGTTGTCTAAATAATTTTATTGTCTAAATAATATTTCTGATAATTAAGTAATGTAAAATTTTGTAAAAAAAAAAAAGTAATGTAAAATGGACAGTGGTATCTACAATATTTAATAAATGTTACATAGAATTGTATTGATTCTTATAGATTGAATAATTATTGACCAAATTATATTTATCCAACGATCAAACTCAGAATTATGAAAGTGTTTTCTTCTAAAAGACTGGAGAGTTGTCGTAAAACAATTGTTTGGATTCTTTTGTGAATCTTGGTTGATATTTTGCGAACTAGTCTACATGTCTTTACTGTATATTTTTTTTGTGTACGTGTCTTCTAATATCACCAAAAAGAAATAAGTGTACGTGTTTTGTTTTAATTTATCTTATCGTACCAATTTGGTTTATACTACTTTTTTGAGAAGAAAGAATCTTATGAGTAGTGTCGCATGCAAGACACAAGCTTTTGATAAAGTATAGAGATATTATGAGAAGCAGCAATGGGTGCACCTGAGGGAGGTGATGTTGTGGGTACCACTTCAATGACTCTTACATACAATTCTGTATTCTTTGTCTCAATATATCAGTAATTATTGGTCTAAAATAATTGGTGCAATTTAGTCCTGATTTTACTTGATCTAATTTCTTTGACCTAATTTTGTCTATATTTTAAGAGGAAGGGAGAATCTTTTAAAGATACTTGGATTCCTTGTGGTGTTATATATAGTTTTATGAGAAATATTTGGTTGGACACAACCTCAAATATAAAGTATTTAGACATACATATGTATGATAAAATTTAAAAGAGAAATAATTTTTTTTTTCGTTACAAAAGATAAATAATTTAGTCACATCAATTAATATCATTTCTCATTTAAATTTTATCAATCATGTGTGTGTCCAAATAAATTTTATTTAGGATTGTGTCTATACAAGACTTGCTCTAGTTTTATAGCTACGGAGACATTGGATAAAGATTCCTTTAACTATTTAAGGGTGTTCACGAGTGGCATCAATTGTGATTAGACTTGCAATTCAATCAAATCAAATTTTATTGGTTTGTGTTGGGTTAAAAATTTGTAAATTTCTCATTTAAATCTGAATATTGTGATGAAGATGGGTAATTTTGAAATAAAATCTCCATAATCACTTTCTCAAAGGAAGAAAATAGAAGAAAGAATCTAATGGGAGAAAACTAGGACCGACTTATTAAGGATGGACAACCTGTAACACAATCACCTTTCTTTTTTAATATATCTCGTACTCTTTTTTTGACAAGAGAATATATCTCATATTTGTATTTAGTTTTATTAATTTTTTTATAATGTCTCAAATGCTTGTATTGCATATTTGCTATATTTGAATCTCAACTTTTTAATGACAAATGCTAGTGGTTAGATTAATTTTTTTTCTTTTGTCGAAATTGAACCCAAAACCTCGTATTTTTTTATCTCTTAGTTCAAACCAATTGAGTTATCCAACCCCTTTTAATTTGCATCTCTTCTGTTGATGACATATAAATAAATGGTTACAAGAGAATTGACCTAAAAGGGCACCCCTTTCTTATGAGTAAATGTTAGCTAGCTACATTAAGACACAAATGTAATTAGAAACAATGAGAAACAGATACATATACATATACATTTTGAACAACACAAAATGTTTAGATTATAGATACACAAGAAAATGCAAGTGGCATAACTTTCAAGGGTCGTATATGTAGGTTTGGAGAGAAAGAATATTTATTGGAAGGTGACTTGAATTGAATGAGTATGAACGTGGGAAACGAGTAACACATGCCCAAAACTTTTGTTACATACTGAAAATCAATTAACACTACACACATGTATAGTATGAGTTAAGGAAAAAAAAAACTACACATGTATATTAACTCAATATGCATTATTTTTTCCACATGACTTCTATTTGTTTGGCATCTTTTTTTCTTGCCTTTTTGTAGTGGAAATTACTCAAAATAAAATATGCAGAGGACTCTCTCTCCTAAATAACTAACAGGTTCCACATTTAAAAGAAGTAATAAAATGTGTATAAGTTTGTCCCATTTTCAAAAGAAGTAATATTTTATAAGGTAATTTATAATTTAATAAATAAGTTACTTTTGTATAATGATGTAAAGTTAGTGGGATCTATTTAAGCACTTTTCATTGGAGTCCCTATTAGTGTATTGCCATTTGAGTCATTGAGTCCTATGAACTTTTATTGAAAAATTATAAATAAATGAGGTGTACAAGTAAGGTCCATTCAAGAAGTCCCTATCAGCGGTCTACCATTGTAGACACTCTTATGAATAAAAAAGAATGACATAAAATCATTCAGCTTGCTGACCGAAAGAGAAAGAAAGCTCGGAGAGAATTTAGGGTTTCTCCCGCTAAAAAATAAGGCAAGTTGTCATATTCTTCATTGTCATGAAGAGGAATGCTAGCATCACACACTTTTGAACACTCTCTCTAGCACCCACTCTTCTATTGGATGAAATCAATGTATGTCCCACCACTTTGTGTGTGTTCTATTTCCAATGTGTAGACCCACAATGATTTAAACCAATAAGAGAATGAGTATTAGAGAAAGTGTTCAAAAGAGAGTGTTGCTAGCACTCCTCTTGTCATGAAATATCAACAAAAGGAGAAAAAAGATGACCAAAGTGGGCCCATGTATAGAAAATACACCCTTGCCTTATTTGAGTCTTCATTCATTCATTCATTCCAAAAATATCTATCTATCCATATGTTGTCTTCTCATTTCCCAACCACAACTCAAACAAACATACAAAAATTCATTCATCTTCTTCTTCTTGTAGTAAAGGAACAAACAAACAAAGGAGGAGTGTTCAAAGGAGTGTGATCCAAAATCAGAGAGAAAAATATCGACCTTTTTGTTTTCTTTATTTTTTATTTTGTTTTCTTCTTCACTAATTTTGTATTTTTAAAAAATAAAAAGTCCTTATTCAGTTTCTGTCTTTGGATTGTTTGATGAGTTCAACGGACATCTCAAAATTGCAATTATCATTTTCTTTATGTAGGTTGGTATTCTTCTTCTCCTTATGTTATTGCTCATCATTTTCTCTTCTCAATATTTAGAAATATATATTGTTATTATTAGCAGAAAAATCTATGTATTATTCTATTTTTTTTAAGGATATACTGCTAATTTTTATTTCATAAAAAATTATTGCTGTTAACATTTTTTTTTGTAAAATAGTACTAAATAAAATATGATACTGTATAATTATTTCCTAATGTCGGTTCATTGGACCCTCATTTTTAACAATATTTTGAAAGGAAAGCTACAAGCAGGTGCTTTGATGTTGTTGTAAGATATTTTGGTACCTCTTGTACGACGACCTTTTGGACTTCAAAGAAAATTTACTTGGCTTTTCAAGAAAAATAAAAATCAAATATTAATGTTAACAAGAAAGAAGAATAAATAAATGATTCTTGTTTTGTCATAAATAAATACATGATTCTCGTAAAAAAAAAAAGATTGTTAATGTTAAATAGATATATTGTTATTGTAATGATTTTCAGTAGTGTTTTATGAGATTCTTATTCAAAAGATAACTAGCAATGGAAAATAATTCATAAATTTGGTCAAATGTGATATATGAAAAATAACTCGTAAATTTGCTTAAAGGGATAGATTGCCAAAAGTTGCTCCAAATTCTGCATTTTGCTTAGGAAGAAGGGATGGCAATGCGGTCCTAATGGACAAGGTACTATAGTGTCTGTCTCCATAATCGTATTTGTAAAATATATCCTTATCTAAATACATACCTTGTGGACAATAACTTTAGTGTTCGTCTACCATTCTTATATATAAACATTTAAGCACTTATACGTATATACTTTCATTACTCGCACATTAATACTGAAAAGAATAAAAATCAATAAAAATTTTAACAATTAACAAATAATTTAGAGATGTTTCCAACGATTTATATATTTGTTAGAACACTATTGTTCCAACAATATGTATTCATAATTGACTGACGATAAAAGCACGACAACAATAAAAAATAAATACACAAAAGAAAAAGAGTTGTCAATCAATAGTTTATGAGAAAGATACAACAACGATACTTTAGGTTTAAACACTTCTAAAAAGAGATTTAGGTTTGAATAATTGTAAATTATATATGTGCATCAATACATTATAAAGAATATCTACTTTTGAGAAGGTATTGTACGTGTCCTCTATGTCACCAAGAAGTAAGGTATACGTGTCCTGTTTCATGAGTAGTGCCCCACGAAAGATAGAAGCTTTTGATAGAGGTCTTATTACATTTTTTCTTCCTAGAAATAGAGGTGTTATTACATGGTCAGATATAAATATTTTTGTATTTAAGCAGACGCATATTAAAACTGTCTTTTTTTCTTTTTTCTATAATGAATGTGTGTTTGCATAGCTCAACTGTTAGGAATAATATATTGTTATATGTATGGGAGTTTCAACTTGAGACTCTACTTATCCACTTTAAAAATGAATTCTAGATATTAGGTTAATTAGAAGAGAAAAAAAAGATTTGTGGTTATATCCTACCAAGCTTAACTCCTTTTAAAAAAAAATTAACAAGCAAAAATATAATATATTGAGGCTAACAATGCATTATCACCGGCACAAGGAGTGACAAGGAAAAATACAAATAGTTACAACTAACTACAAATCTGAGGCAAGAGAACAAGGAAGGTTAAAAGCCTAAACCTAAACAGACTATATGATTAAACCAACAAATATGATAATTGAAACAAAAGTAATATTGATTGCTTTCAACCATAGAAAAGAGAGTAACTTAATTTAGATTTTATAATTCGAAAACCTCAAAAAATATGGGTTTTTTTTTTTTTGGATTATAGAACCCGAACACCCTCTAAACACTCTTTTTTAGGGGATAAACAGTTCGAATTATATAATCCGAACTGTATCATCATAAATTAGGAGTCTCTTTGTAACATGGATAACCAATTTAAAGACAATATTAATCTTCCTAACTTTCATCCTTCTGTTATAGGCAATTATTAGTTGTTCTTAGTAAAAAATCCGGTTTTCGGGCTACTTGATCAGATTACTCTGAAACCTTCCTAGAAAATTAGAGAGAGAAAAAAAAAATCAAGGATCAAGACTTCCATAGTAGGGACTTCTTACGGGACTCCGCCCCTCAAAATCCAAAATTTCATCGTTTAGACACGTTTTTTATTTTTCATATTCTCAGAAAAAGTCTAAAAAAAATTGCATTAGTTTTATTTGATTTTTAGAATTTTTTAGTGGTTTTTTTATATTTTTATTTGACAGGTTTTTATCATTTTTTACCTTGTTTTTTGATTGTTTTTAAAAGCAAAATTCAAAACTGTTGAAATGGGATTCAAAACTGCTAAAATGGGAGAGATTCTGATTGCTGATTATATATAAACATATTTTGGATTATAAAATCCGAACACATTTTGGATATATTTGGATTTTAGAAATCGAAATCACATGGGCATTTTTGTTAAAATTACAGGGCGTGAGATGTAGATAGGGTGGAAAAAGTAAAACCCTAATTTCATTAGACAATTTTTTTTAACACTACTATTTTAACCACACTAAAACATTAGTTTTGGATCAATTATCTTAGCTCATGTAAGAACGTTGTTGATGAATAATATGTTGATATTTTTGTTAAAAAATTTTTAGTCTTGAGACCTTCATAACATTTTTTTAGCCCTGAGGCATTGATTGACCTTAACTAGTCATCATAACTCAACCCGCCTAAACTTTTTGATATAATAGATTTTTTAAATCCATAACTTAATATTTTAGCCTTTGAACTAAATTAAAATAGTTGTAGATTCAACACATAAAAATCTTAAACTATATCCTAACAATTTTTTTAAAAGAACAACGCAATTTTGGTTTCAATGATCGGATTTACAGTCAAAATTATTAACTTGTTAGCCGAACCAAACTACTTCGACCTTTGGTTGTTCAAATTCATCTCAAATTTTTAAAAAATAAAAAAAAATTGAATCAAACATTTAAGATTGATTTAGATCATCAAATTGATCAAATAAGTTCTTCTATCACAATTGCAACATTGTGTGCAAGCTTGGTAGGAGATCCAATCAACTTTAAATAAATTTGAGAGTAAGTATATAACTAACATAAAATTATAATGAAAGCTTTGAAGTTATTATTGTATAATCATTTTTTTGAAGTTTTTAACATGGCCAATGTCCATTTAATAGTGTGTCTAATTGATAATTCTTTCTCTGGTTAGACTTCTCTCTCTCTCTCAAAAATCTCTAGTTAGGCTTGAGCATGTGCTCTGTTGTCTCTACCAACCACCTCCTCCACGGAATTTTAGAAGAAAAGATGAGAGTTTTGAGCACACAAAATTACCAAATTACCCAAATAGTTGAATGTCATACCAATAGTAAACCTTTCAAACTCTTTTAATTTTAAAATTGGCCCAAACAATCTTCTAGTTGCATCCAAATAGGTCCATTTCCAATTATCTTGGATAGGTGCCAATCCAGTTTGCATCACCAAATTCTCATCGACATATTCACCTTGAAAACTTTAAAGTAAGAATTTTTTTTTTCCTGACCCTATTGCCAAAAATATTTTCAAGTCTGACACCCTTTAAAAAAAAAATTTTCAAAATGATCCACTTTCATTTTTCGGTTTTTTTTTTTTT